>ENA-ORCN01000140-ORCN01000140.1-human-gut-metagenome-genome-assembly--contig:-NODE-140-length-59296-cov-14.120721_pt1 | contig 59296 bp, 68 predicted proteins | sample MGYA00242984_ERZ507984 | MGnify/ENA primary metagenome ERZ507984 (study PRJEB26167, sample SAMN06115395) | human gut metagenome | host: Homo sapiens | place: China:Hubei | collected 2016-05-19... | reverse complement strand
CATTTTTCAAAAATATCCCCCGGAGAATTTTCAAAGACCGCCGCGATGCAGAGGGGGTGCTGTTTTTGCGACCCCCCCACTATACCTTTTGGAGAGCAATACAGTCTCGCTAAGCAAAAGGTGACTGGGAGTTAAAACTTATTGTGTTGTAAAAGCAGAGCCAAAGATAAAACCTCCCGATTTGAGCGAAAGAGACTGCTAAAGCCTTTATGCACTCACGGGAGGCGAATCCTTTGTGTCTGTTTTTACTTTTTTGTAGATCCCAAGGGGATCGTATTTGATGATGTCGTCGATGGCACGCTCAAGTTCCTGTTCGTTTTCAGCATCTGAAAGCTGATCGGAAGTCCTGGCTATACGGGCCAGGTAGGCGCAAGAGTGATAGCCTTTGCCTTCATCAAAGCGATACCAAGCATCGTACTGGGTAAAAGGATCATACGGATTATCTGTCGTAGTTAGCGCGCATGATTGAGCCATTTTCTCTCACTTCCTTTCATGAATTCAGATACTTGGAAACGGCAGAAGTCGAAATTCCTAAAGCTTCAGCGATTTCAGCATTTGTGTGACCAGAATTCGCCATTGCTTTGATTCTGCTAACGCGAGCATCGGACAACTGCGTTGTTCTTCTCGGCGTTGCTCGTTCTCTGACAGTTTTCGGTTCGGCATAACGCAAGATCTCGCTCAAGGTCGTGTCTGAAATCGCACCAGACTGAATTGCAGTCCATTCGCCATCACTGATTGTAATGCGAGTTCGCTTTCCGCTTGCACCAGTAGAATTTCTGGCATCACTAATAGCAGCACGACGGATCTTGGAAATCTCATCTTTGTCAGTGATGTTGTTTGCCTGAACCTTTGCTTTCACACGAGCATTTGCAATTCGTTGAGCTTCTCGTTCAAGAGGAGCATTCAACTGTGCGACCTTGAGAGCAGCCATAAGGCGGTTCACTTCGGGCTCAAAGGCCTTGGCCGCACTGGCAGAGCGCTTCAGAGTAGGGGTAGCCTTGTATTCAAGACGGGCCTTGTTGGCAAGGTCTTTCATCTTGTTGGCATAGTCGGCATAGGCCTCTTCCTGAAGCGTTCCAGAAGACATCGAACGAACATCATCAACTGCGAGAATGCGTTTAACCTTAGTGGTTGCCGCCACAGTCTTTCCGGTACGGGGGTCCACATAAGTTCTGCCGGACTCCTTGTAAACGACTTTTCCTGTCAGAGGATCAATGACACCGCTGCCCTGACGCTCCGGTACCTCAACATCCTGCTTTCTACGGGATAAGAGGGTAGAGGCGCCGCCATGGTGACCAGTCTCATCGTCAAAGCCTTGATACTTCTTCTTGAGCTCGGCGATACCATTGTCTTTCTCAGACTGCCGGTAGTCGAGCTTGTGCTTGGCTGCATCAATGACAACCATGCTGTGTTTGACCGCTCTTGCGATCTCAGGCTCAGTAGCTCCTTTCAGAGTCATGTCAGTAATGAGATTTGAAATCTCACCCATCTGTCTCTGTGTAGCAGCACCCTTTGCAAGGAGCCGAACGCCAGTCTTGCCCTCAGTCGAGTAATCAGTCTTAGGATCGAAGTCTTTCAAATCCTTAAGGGCGGGGGTAGATTGGATTTTCACCCTCCCACCGGTCGGAATGACAACGACCTGGTCGCCATCAAAGTCAGCACCAGAAAGACGCTCTGCAACCTTAGGGTTGATGCCAACAGCATCCCGAATGTTCTTTCCGAGAACGGAAACGGCAGTCGGGTTTTTGTTATTGACCGTAAGCTCAGGGATCTCAAAGGTACCACCATGCGGATAGCGAATTAGCACGACCTTTTCGCCATCACGATAGTTCGGGGCAAAGATCTCGGTCTCCTTCATCGCATTGAGCGGTAGTATGACCTGCGTGCTCTGACGAGGGAGAGCAGCAGCTTTCAGATGGACAGCAGCCGAGTCGCACTCATCCGCAAAGTCTAACAGGAGCTTCCGCTTTACGGTGGGATTGTTCAAAGAACAGATCTCAGAGAACTCGTCAGCAGCATCAGCGTAAGTCAAATCCAACTGCTTCTTGATAAGCTGGATGGGCTGCTTGGAAAGGAACTGGGAAGAAAGATTCTTACTCATCTTGTCCCAGTCGCCCTCTTCTTTCAGCTTGTTGATCGCAGAAAGCTTCTCATTGCCGTCGGCGTCGATATAGTGACTCTGGCCATTAGCCTTAATCAAGGCCCCAAAAGGGTTGTCGGGATCATCCTGAATTTTCTTCAGAACATCCATCTTAGGTGTTCCGGTATGCTTGTTGGTGTTAAAGACAATGTCTGCGCCATCAGGCATATCGTCAGAATACATCGCCATTCCTTTGAGGTAATGAGTACCATCCACAAGGATACGAACCTGAGCATAGTGAGAGTCTCCCAAATCAAGGTCGGCAACGCCGCGACGGATCTCAATGACACCGTCTTTCAGTGCGCCACCCTCATCGCCATAAAGGATCTTCACACGGCTGGAATCAATGCTCGCCGGATACTCACGCTTGTCCCAAGACTCGCCACCATCAGTAGAATGGTAGTCGCCAACAGACTTCACCAAATCAAGGTTCTGATAAACCTCTCTCTGGTCAATCTCAGGAACGGAAATAACGGGGGTGATCGTGCGTTTCTTCGGGTCGTTTACTTGAGGAACGCCGACGCCATAGCGGTTATAGCCCTCGGTTTCCAAAATGAAAAGAGCCTCTTGAAGAACACCGGTAGAAACGCCAAGCTGCCGCTCAACGCCGGTGCCTACATCAATGGCTCCTTTTTCCGCAAGCTCTTTCTTCAGAATCTCTGCCGTGGCTTGCGCCTTATTCTTATTGGCTGCCGTATTCTCATTCAGCAGTGCGCGAACAGAAGAGTCATTCGCATAACCGAGGATTGAGGCGATCTCATCCAGCGTCTTACCGTCTTCCCGCAAAGAACGGGCACGATCTGCCTGAAGAGCACGGCGTTCATGCTTTGCGACGCGAACCTGCATCCGCAAGTCAGTCGTCGAAAGATGAAGTTCATCAGCAATCTGTTTTTCAGTTTTGCCGAGCCGCTGAAGCTCTTCAACGCGAGCAAGAAAGTCGCCGCCATGTTGGTAAGGGTTATCACCGGAACCCCACGGATAGCGCCCAGAGCGCCGTTTGACGCCATAGTGCATCAGAATATCTTCCTCTACGAGGTCCATAGCTTAACCCTCCTCTTCTCTAATTTTGTTGATGACCTTGTCGGCTGTGATGATCCTGTCCATGATTGGCAGAATATCTTCGACAGTCGGTTTATGGTACAGAATTTGATCGTGCTGGTAGATACGCAGTTCCATTTCAATGTCGGCTGGACGAATATGATACTCCAAACAGAACAGAGCGGCATAAACCTCCAACTGTTCAATGTGAGCATCAATTTCTCCGGTCTTCAAATCATGGATGCGAAGAAAATTATTTCGGAAACAAATCGCGTCGGTCGTTCCGAAACAGTTTGGGGAATAGTAGAGGATCTGTTCCGGCGTCATCTTATAACCGATAGCGTCATTCACATACATGTTCAGCGTCTTCTGAGACTTTGGAAGTTTCTGCCCCAAAAGAATACACTGTGCGGCGAATGCGTGAAGAACAGTTCCTTTCTGTGTTGCCAGAAATCTCACATAGGAGTCCGCGATTTTATCGTCGGTGTAATTGATCCAGTGATACTTACTCGCACCAAGGAAGGCGTGCTGACCTTCAAGGTTGGAATGCCTGTTGAAGTTCATTCAGTACCTCCTCTTTATTTTCCGGACACACAAAGCGAGAGAATGACATATCGTTCATCTTCTCGACATAGTAGTCCTGATTTGGGCGCTTCTTGGATGTCGCAGACCTCTTACATTCGAGGGAGGCCCACTTCTCGCCATAAAGGATCAACAGATCGGGAAGCCCCTGAATTTGGTCCATCTTGAAAACCATGCACCCAGGGAACAACGCTTTCAATGACTCGATTAAACGGTCTTGAAATCCGCTCTCAAGTCTGGAACTTCTGGCCACGAAACGACCTCCTTTCGACAAAAAATAAAATGGAGAGAGGGAAATGTGTAACACATCTCTCTCTTCTCCATAAAAGACCCTGTTTTTTCTGCGGAAGCCAAAAAGGGCATAAAAAAGCCGAGACACCTTTTCAAGCATCTCGGTCAAATATCCAGAGGATCAGCTATTATTTCGCAGATACCGAATAAGTATCCAAATCAGCCACAGACCTCCTGTGCAGAAAGTAAGTATCACATCGAGAATCAGTCCGCCAGTGCTACGCTTTCCGTTACCTTTACTCATGCTGTTCATCCTTTCTCATAAATCCGTTATGTTATCATCATCAATGTCGTTGCTTTCTTTCAGTGCGATGTTACCGCCAAGACTCGAAGCCAATGCCGCGACAATAGTAGCAGCTACGCCGCCGATAATCCCAATGAGCTTCAAACGGTTCCTCGATTTTTCAGAGTCCTTATCCGCTACCGCTGCGGCAACTTCCTGCATCTGATCGAGAATATAAGTCTTCTGCTCAAATGTCAGGTCGTCGTTGTCCAGCATTTTTTCAAGAGAATCCATCACGCGGTTATACATATCGTAACAACTGCGCATACTCTCTCGATCGTCTTCCATCGCTTCCTGGATGACGCTGCGGTACTCTTTCAAAACATCAAGTGAAGTCGAAGCGAAGTTCGGAAATTGCTCAAGGGCTTTCTTTGCAACTTCGGGGTTCATCTTCGGAACCATCGTCGCAAAAGCAATGACTTTTTCTTTTGTCAAATGTCTGAAATCTGGAATATCCAGTTTCTTGAGAACTTGCTGTTCAGTGTAAGGCCGTGCCACGCTCCGTCCTCCCCTCGTAAGAGTGCAAATAAAAAAGGTGCGCCCCAACGAAGAGACGCACCCTGCAAAAGCGCATCTCTCATTGTTGCGACACAATCCTCTTACCACCACTATGGGTATAACGAGTTAAGAGAGAAACACTTGTTGCCAAGTAATTCTCCCATAGTGAAGCGGATAAGAAGATTTAATTGTGTCGCAAGCTTAGTATATCACACTCGCACACGAAAAGAAAGTCAGAGTTTTTGAGGAAAATCAGGCTTTGGCCAAAAACCCACTTTTTCTCGCCACTTATATATATTTTTTACATTTTTTCTTCACACTAATTAAAGAAAAAAGTGGGAAAGTGGGCAGAAAACCCGCAAAGCCTTGTGTACCAATGGTTTCAGCCCGCCCACTTTTCAAATAAAACCGGCCAAAAACCCACTTTTTTTGGCCAGAACCGTACTTACAAGTCTCTCAACTCGCCCAAATATATCAAGTTTCTGAAAGAAAGTGGGCAGAAGCCCGTTTTTCAAAACAAAAGTGGCCACGATTTTTGCGCATGAAAGAGCCCCGAATTCTATCTTAGATTAGACAGAACCGGGGCAAATTCACGCAGTTTTGCTAAAATGTTCTCCTCATATAGGGGATATTCTTCGGAGTTATTGGAATATACTGATACGGTGTGAACGGTTTGTGCAAATGCTTTTTCTGAAGAGACAGGCCGTACTTTTTCGGCGTAACGCCATTGCGTTTGGCCAGAGTGCTGGATCATTGTAGATTGCCTCAAGAACTTCTGAAAGTTTCTCGAATTGCATGAGGATCTGTTGCCATGCCTCCGCTAATTTTTCGCACATATCCTCGAACTCATCAAAAGAAAACATTTTTCTACCTCCATATCCGTCCGGACCGTTTGTCGATCAGAACGACACGACCTTCGATCTCGAAGTCCGCCAAGTCACACACATCCTTGATAGACCTGAGCAACTTCTTAAAGCGAAGCTCCTCGATTTCAAGGTTCATCATGGCCTGGTAGGCTGTCGGATCTGAGTAGCCCTCCGAGTTTTTTCGGTCGCTCATTGGTCACCTCTTTCTCCCACTTTTCAAGATCACAGCCGATCTCTTTCAGCTTGTAGGTACAGAGCCAGACATCATCGCCCTGCTCCATCTCATAACGACGGATCAAAGCCTCGATGCCGCGGGAGAAGTTGTCATAGAATTTTTTAAGCCTCTTGTTGCCGAAGCCGAGCTGTTCACGCAGCTCCCACAGAACCAGAGCGTCGATCTCTCGGATATGCTTTCGATCGTACTCTGCGAGCTGTCGCTGTATCTCCATGTCCATAGCCTTTTTCTCGGCAGCGGACATTACGGCTCCGAACACTCTTTTTCCGGCTTTCTTTACTTTCATGAACGGGTCCTCCCATGATCCAGTTTTCTTTTGCGAAGAACATTGGAACTCCGAAGAAAAGAGAAAGGAGAAGGACCGTACCATCCTTCTCCAAAATAACAACCGGCAAAGATGCCAGCGCCATCAATACCGCATAGATCTTGTTGCGGATCAGTTCGCGCTTCCACATAATCATTACTCCTTTATCAGTACGATGTTGACGGAATGAACCAGATATGTAGTTCCGTCAATTTTTACCTGAATCTGATCGCCGTCATCATAGTCTTTCCAGCTTTCAATTTTCCCGCTGATGACTGAACCATCGGGAAGCGCCAGGATAGCATTGTCATAGCTGAATGTCGTGTCGATGACTTGTCTGTTACAACCCGTCAGGAACATCAGCATCATGGCGACAACGAGGAGGATTGCCGCAAGCATACAAAGCGCTCTCTTAGCTTTCATCTTACTTATCCTCCTTAACAGTATAGATAGGCTTGTCATAAGCGTACAGAGTCGCATTACTCTCATCCGGTGTATCCATCTCCAACACAGTCATGATGGCATAGTTTGCGAGATCGAGCAGCGTATCACGAATGGACTCATCCGTAACTTGCTGCTGGTCACGGTCATTGCAGGAAAGGCGGGACAGGGTCTTGAAGCGGGAGAACTTATCCCCCAAACGGATACGGGCCATAGCGAGACCTTCCTCGACGAAAGTGGTATGAAAGCTGTCGCCATAGTCATGGTTTTTGCGTGCGTAGAGCTCGTTCAGCCCATCGCAGATTTCCTTATGTCTCAGAACTTTTTCGTTCATCGTGCTCCTCCTTAGTTTTTCATAGGCGACAGGCCAAGTCGTGTCCGGTAGTCATTGTGAGAGATCAGACCGCTGGCTCTCATGTTGCGGAGCGTCTCCTCATCCGGCCACGGGAAGACCGAAACAGAAACACCGCCATCAGGCGAAATATAAATGGACACAGTCGGAGAGGTTGTAGACTAAGTCAACTCGCCGTTTTTCCTGGACGCGAATATCAGACTGTGCGGTATTGACCTGTTCTTCCAAGGTAAAGGCCTTGTTCTGAGTGCCCTGCACAGCAAAAATGCAAAGAAGGACAATCGCCAAAATGCCAGCGAGAACAATGAGAATGAGTTTGGTATCTTTTTTCATTAGGTTTCTCCTTTCTAATATCAGTGGTTACTTCTTGTCGATCCGGTTAGCTTTTCTCTCTTCGTACTCAGCCTGCTCGATGCGAACCATGCCGTCCGGACCATCTTTGAAATATCCATTCAGATCAACGACCTCGCCATTGGGAAGAATAAGCTGGAGATAGCCGACGGTATCGAAGTCGCCATTTTTCTCATCGGTCAGAAACTCTTCGACGATGATCTTGAACTTCTTGTCCGCCGGGAAGTACGGAAGCGTGATTGGATACATCTTGTCGATAAGGTGAGTACCGAAGCCGTTTCTGAACGGAATATCAGGGCTTTCTTTGTTGATGAGCTGAACACGGTTGACATCCAAGTAAGTGACCGTACCGTCCTCGGCGACATCCTTAAACAGGCTGCTCATGCGCTTGCACTGGAAGTGCTGGATAGGATCGTTCTCACCAAACTCGACCTTAGTCCAAATATCAGGATCGTCCTCAATGGGGGTAAGGCATTTGCCGTCGATGAGGCGGTTCAGGATGCTCTTGGTGATCTGAATGCTCATACCGGAGTGGCCGTCGCGTTCCAAAGACCGATACGCTCTGAGGGCACTCTCATAGCACGCAACGCCGTAATCCCAGTCGTCTTTATCTTCGGCACTTTCGCGTTCTTTCTGAGAAGCAAGAGCAACTTCACGAGCCGCCCAATCACTCTCGTCATCGGAAAGGGATAGTACCCGCTCGACATCCTTATCGGTATGGCCGTCCCACTCAGGGGCAGTGGCCACCTCTTTGCAGTGGAACAGGTCCCAGTCCTTGTCCTCGTAATGATAGGTATAGGGTCCTTTTGGCGTGTCGACGCCAACGATGAACCAGCCTCCTCCAAAGGGAGCCTCGCCATCCGAATGCTTGTGGGATTTCCAAGCAAGTGTCGGGAAAGTGTTCACCAGGGCCGCGAAGAGGATTAGCCGCTGATGATAGAGGGAATTGAAGGTATGGAACCCGTCAGAGAATTCTCCGATATCTTTCTCGGACATCAAGACTGAGCGATCATCCCAATATTCATTGGCGAAGATCTTCCGGCAGTCAGTCCCAAATGCTTTGATGATTTCGGGCAGATTCTCATTGACAGCATCGAGGTGGATGCCCTGCTCCTTGCAGAATGAGAGTGCCTTTTCCAAAGGTTCGCCGACGCGGTTCGTCCATAGAATGATTTTGGCGCCAGTGTCCTGTTCGGCCTTAACCTTGGCGATGTTTTTTTCAATCGGCGCGCCGATCTCAGGCCATTTGTTTTCAACCAAAGTGCCATCGAAGTCGACAGCAATAATTTTTGCGTTATCCATGATTTCTCCTTTTCATGTCATGCAGCTTTCGGCATCGGTGCAGTAGACCACCCAACAAAGCGACCCTCGTTGAAGTTCTTCTTCTCCTTGAGTGCCTTGCTGATCGCCAGATCAATGCCGGAAAAGCTCTTTAGATGGAAGTAATAAAGGTCACTGAATGGCGTCGTCAGACGGTCGATTCGTCCGGAAGCCTGAACCATGACCTTATAGGAATAGTTCTGCGAGTAGAAGATAATCGTATCAGTAGTAATGCAGTTCCAGCCCTCGCAGCCAGCCGTGTACTGCACGAGATAGACCCATTTGTCGCCGGTCGGGATCTCTTGATGCTTGTGACCGTTCCATTCAGCGACTTCAGTCCCATCTGGGTAACCAAGATTTTTGAGAATATCAAGCTCGTAGTCGAAATTGTAGAAGATGATGACTTTAGGGTGATCTTCCATAATCTCCAGCACGGCCACGCTTCGGGACTCGTCCGAATTTACCACGCGGCGCCAGTTCATACAAAGCTCAGAAGCCGTTTCAATAGGACGGTCTTCCCAAGGGTTCCAGCGATTTCGAGAAATATCTTTATAGAGCGGAATGTTGTAGGAAACAGGCACATCCTGATGATGCGATGTGGTGTGCCGCTCGAACTCCATCGTCACGAGAATGCGATTGCGCAGACGGATCAGCCGTCCGGTGTTGAGGTATCGGTCGACCTTTGGATACTTAGACCTCCAGTCATAAACCACATGCTGGTCGATGAAATCGGTCTTGTTCCGGTAGAACCCATTTGCGATGAAGACTGGGATATAATCCTGCCAGGTATCCCCGGGGGTAGCGGAGAGCAAGATCCATTTATTCACCTTGGCGATTTTCAGGAATGCTTTTGTCCAAGCCCCGTAGCCTACGACACGCTGCTCGTCAAATATAAAGAAACTATTTTTTACATCTTTGTACTTGCTGATGTTGTTCCACGAGTCGATGACGACCTTGTTCTTGTAGTAATTGCAGTCCTCATGGGTGGAGAGCAGGAATGGAGCCAACTCGTCCTCCCATTCACAGGTATCGCGCTTGCGTGCAGTGGTGATGATGTAAATATCAAGCGGATTTTTCATCGGCGCATCAGGAATGTCAAGATTTCCGCCTTGCTGAAGATAGTAATAGGCGAGAGCAGTTCTGGATTTACCGGAACCGACCCCGCCGCATAGAATGCAACCGTTCTTCATTTTTTCAAGGGCGCTGCGCTGATGATCATACAGGGAAACCATAATCAGCCCCCATAACACTTCTGATGCGCTGGATCGTTCGTCGAGTCTCCCAAATATCTGAAAAGTACATCGGCGTAAACCAGTAGTTTTCCAGAGTGTCGTCTGATGTGATCGGTTCGGTCAGACTATTTCCAACCTTGACATATCCCGCGACACCGAGCAGTGATATCTGTAAATAGCACATCAGCGCAACCAGCTCGTCAATATCCTGTGCGGACACCAACACATGGTTTTGAAAATTGAGATGTTCTTTTTCCATCAGCTTTTTTGCAGCATGAGCGCCGGCGATCAGTGTTGCCCCCGCTCCGCAGCACGGATCAGAGATCGTGACATATCCTTTTCGATCAATTTCCTCTTTAAGAGTGTCTCCCATGGAAATATCAGCCATCATTTGGCAGACATGATAAGGGGTGAACACCTGACCAGAATGACTGTCATAAAGCCCAAGCGTCATATAGAGCTTTCCGAGGAAATCCTGCTCCGGATTTTCTTCAATGACCATAACGAAGTGTGCAAGCAGTTCTGGAAACAACTTTTGCTCCTCCGGACGATACTTCTTTATGATCCGCATGTAGCGTTCCTCACGCTTGGTATAATGCGACTCCGCCTTATCCACCGCGTTTGAAATCGAGCACGCAGACATCACTACGAAGTCTTGCCAAATATCAATAGACCGATGGCAGCTTGTGAGCTGTCGGAAAGTGTCCATGAACGCTTTTTCGGGAGAAACTCGTTTTTCTTCCTTGGGCTTGGCTTTTTCACTTTGCTTTGTGAATTTTGGAATATCAGGCGGTGTGTACGGTTTTGGCGGCTCTTTCCTGACATGAGCCGTTTTCTTCTTTTTCGGCTTTGCCTTGTTCCATCGAAACATGGCTTTCTCCTTTCCTGAAAATATCAAGGGACGCCGGCTACCTCCAAACCAGCGTCCCTATCAGTTTCTTATTCCTGCGGATACTCGCTCGCAGCATACTTCTCAGCGAACTCATCCTCCTCAATGGTGACATACATCGTTTTGAGGTAGGCCTTCACACCGCTCTTCTCGTTCTTGGTGCCCTCCTGGATGATCCAGTTATAGGGGCGGATGATAAGATCCACATTGCTGATCTCGGCAAAGTCGAGAGCGCCGATGGACTCCTCATCGAGAGGCGTCTGCTTGCGGCGGGTGACCATGACGACCTTGGGCGGGAAGTTCTTGAAGCTCACCGCAACCTGGAGATAGTGGCGAGGCTCGTCACCTTCCTCACGGGGAGGCATCACGCGGATATTCCAGCCGTCTTCGATCAGACGCTGAGCATCGTTGTGGTCCTCGATGATAACACAGAAATTGCGGTCACCGGCGCGGTTGTACTTGTCCTCCTTACCGGAAAAGTTCCGGAAGATAATGCGGGCGTTTTCGATGATGATGTTGTCAGTAGCTTTACGACTCATGATTAAGACTCCTCTCAACTGTTAAAATGGATATTGGAATGGACTGTAATGAACTCGTTCCCGAGCTTCCTGGTGTGCCAGTTCCTCTTTTTCAATGCAGAGGGTGCAGATGTTTTTCATAGGCTGCGGCTTCTTTTTCCACCGATAAATGTTCTCGCAGTTTCTCAATCCACATCGCCTGCAAGTAAACCAACGAACGCCGTCTTTGGTGAAGCTTTTCTCCATAGAATTACCTCACATCAAACGGTGTACTGTCTTCTTCGTGGGGCTCGCCGGGACCGAACCAAGGCGGTGTGTCAGAAACATACGGATCTTCGGAAACGAACCACTCGAAATCACCATACTTGGAAATATCAGTGGCCGCAGCATCAACGAGAGCATCATAGTATCTCCGGTCAATGCAGTCTTCCTTTCCGAGAATTTTGACCATCTCAGATTCCATCCATAGATAGTCTTTTGTTCCGACGACGGAATCGTACTTGACATTGCCGTTTTTATCGGTGTTTTGACGAACGAGTGAACCTCCACCACAACCGGACTTAATCGGGGTAAACAGTCCGACCTTTCCGATGAACTGCAAAGTATGACCATTATCAAGTACAAGGTTATCCTCAGACTGTATTGCCATGTCCGGGTTGTTGATATAGGCTGCGGCTTCATCGGGACTTCTGTCAATATAAATAGCAGAGGTAACGGACTTCGTCTCGCACATATCCTCGAAGGTGATCTCCTCATGCGAGAAGAGCTTCTTGAAGACATACGGGATCTGGAACTGAGTGCCCGTGGCTGTCCACTCACCGGCGTGCTTACCATCTTTGTACTTGGCAATATAAACGGCGTTGTTGACGAGGCACATGCGATCATAAGTCGCTTCGTGCTCGAAAATATAACCGTACATCTTACCGTAGTCCATGACGAACTGAATGATCTCAGGCGTAGCGTCTGGAATCTTGATAGAGTCCGTCTTGATGTGAGCAACAACAAAGCCCCGTTTCTGAACCTCGTGCTTGAGGTTGATCATAAACAGGGCTCCGCGTTTGGCGACGATATTATCTTTGTTACGGTTGTCATGGAACGGATTCTCGAAGCTGGCCGAAGTCAGGCCGTAAACGGAGTTGATGGCGATTTTCAGCGCCTGCGCCAGAGCATCGGCGGCACTCTCGTCCGTCAGATACTTTGCCAGAGCGCCGTTCAGCATTTTGCGAGCCTTGTCGAACTCCTTATGCTTGATGGCAACACGAGCATCGCGGATTTCACGGAATCGCTTTGTGTAGACAGGGCCAAAGAGATCTTCTGCGATGATGCTGGAGGGATGCATAGACGCAATATCCAGCAGAGCGATGTTTCCGTACATACCAGGCTCGGCATAGACATAGCCACCCTCGCCAACTTCTTCACCGCGATAAGTAGACTTGCCTTTGTCGAACTTGTAACCAGGGAAGATCGGACGATCCTTCTTGTCGAACGCCGTATAGTTGTCGTATTCTTCCGGTCCAAACTTGAACGGCAGATCGTCCATGCTGCAAATCTGGCTGGCATCACCCATGTCGCGGTAATTAAACTGATCCTGCGGCTTCTTGTTTCCACCGAAGATAATCTTGGCGGTTAAAGTGTTCGTGGTATCGTTAACGGTCATTCCAGCCACATCGGCCAGAATCTCACGAGCTATGAAGTCAGCCTTACGGGCATTGAATACCGCCTCCGTAGCAATGACATCATTGTCACAATACTCGGCGACCTTCTGCCACATGCTCTCCGGAACAGGCTGGTCCCACGGAAGGCCAAGCTCCTGATGGTGGATGCCGAGTTCGATCTCCCACTTCTTCAAGCTCTGTTTTTTCGAGCAGAAGTCGTAAACATCAGTGTAAGAGACATTATAGGCTTCGCCAAAGAAGCAGTTGTTGCTCTTGGATTTCTTTTCGCTGCCGATGATCCGCTGAGACAGGTTGTAAAGCTGCTCATTGGTATAGCCCATCAAGCGAGCATAAAGAATGTGGTTATCATACCGCCGGCAGTTGAAGCCGATGAGTCGGAACTTCATCAGGCCCTCGATGTCTTCAGAGGTCGGGTTGATCATCCGAACCACAGGTTGTGCGCTTCCTGCAAACTTCCAGTTCACGAGGAAAAGGTTCGGAAACACCTCGACATCATAAAAGACGAGATCAGCGGTTTCGTTCTTGGCCGCAGGGGCGGCATCGGCAGATTTGAACGGCATCTTATTAACGAGCTTGATGCAATACTCTGCCTGATTGGTGCTGTTGGCGGCAAAGGCCAGGACGGCATTGCGCATATCGGTAACATCGTAAACCATGCCGCTTTCATACGCATCCGTCAGAATCTTGTGGATAAAGTCGATACTGGGCTTAGTTGCAGGGTGGATCTCCTTATTGAGATTTCTCTTGATTTGAACCCTAAGCCCTTTCTCGCTCTGAACCACCTTGTTGTTTACCATGCTGCTTTCTCCTTTCAATGGTAACCCAGAGCTTATGGTTGCAATAGGTAGGTTGTTGAACTTAGTGAGTTTCCGGCGTAGCGAGCTTTTTCCAGTGAAGACCTTCACCTCAATATGGTCGTCATAGATACGACTCAGCCTTGTCGGATCGCCGGTGTAAATATAATGCAGATGGATACCCTGACCACCCTTGCTGACCTCGGCATAGGTCGGAGGCCACTTGCTCGCCTCCGTCAGGTTCAGGTCAAAGCACTTGTTGCCGTTCTCGTCCGGAATATCAAAGTCGATGACAATATGGTTCTCAGGCACCTTGACATAGTGGAGTTTAGAGGTATCCAACTGCGAAAGAGTCTTCGTGACTTTTTCCCATTTCTGCGAGGGCGTTTCTTTAGATGTGGCATATTGAGCAGGACAGGCCGCACAATCTTTGTCGAATGCGGATACTGTTCCATCAAACTGAATCAGCCGAGTTGTGGGCTCCGGCTTATCAATGATGGTCTGTTCCTCAAATTTTTCAGTTCTGAAGCCACTGTAATAGCTCCGAACACGAGTGCCATCTTCCATACTGAAGCGCTCTGTGTAGTCATGGAAATAGTTCTTCAACTCTTCCTTGAACGCTCGTTGGCTGAGGGGGTACGAGACCTTTGCTTCCTCATTATAGGTCTTATACATCTCCCAAGCAGCCTTGAGGGACGTTCCGTCTTCACGCTTGAAGACAGGGTAGGAATCAACGATGTAGTTGTAGAAGTCATTGGAGGCTCCCAACATAGCAATCGGAATATAACCGTCGTAGTAAGCGGGATCTTCCAGATAGACCTCTTGACAGTGGTAAGCAATCGGGCCAAGTTCAAACGGGATGTGCTTCATGATGGTCTTGTACTCGTTCGGCTCGACCTTATCTCCTGTTGGGGAAACATCAATCAAACGTCGAATCAGACCGGATTTAGCGTCCGTAATACGAACCGGTTTGTTTGTGCCCATAAAGAGGAAAGCCTTAAAACGGTTGGCGTAAGTTGATTTGAACTTCTCGTTGACCGTCATCAGCTCATGCGAAACAAGGCTGTTAAGTCTCGTGTTATCCTCAATACGAGATAGGTCACCATCATGTTGAATGGCAACCAACGGGTTCGTCTTGAACGCCTCCAGCGCAAATGCATTGCTTGAAGAACCGAGAGCCTTAGCATCGAATACAGAGTAATAACCATCAAAGAGCTGCTGAATGATGTTGAGCACCGTGGACTTACCAGTACCAGCGGCGCCGTAAAGCACCATGAACTTTTGCAGCCTCTTGGAGTCACCGGACACGACTGAACCAATGGCCCATTCGATTTTGTGCCGCTCGGCAGGAGAGTACAGAACACTCATGAGCTTGTCATAAGAGTTCGCCTCACCCTGCTCAAGCGGATAATTCAGCATCTTGCTGGCATAGTCTTTTTTCCCCGTTTTGCTGTTTGAAAATATCAGTTTCTCGTCGAGCATGTGGAACTGGTCCTTCATCTGCTTCTGGCAGTATTTGTGCCATGTGTCGATCATTCCGGTTTCCGCGTCCCACATATGCATGACTCGATAATTGTCATCAAAACGCTTACAGTTTTCCTCGGCGTATCGGTCCAGTTCGCGGTCGATCAGGTCAACCGCATCCTGTTCATCAGTCGACCACAATCCCCGTTCCTCAATCCAGATAGCGTAGAAATCGCCGCCTCTAATCATGAGGTCGCTGCTTTTCTTGATGATAAACTTGGGATAGATCTCGATGATACCACGCTTGCCACTGCGCGTTGCAATCACCAAGAAGTCTAACATTGATTACTCTCCTTCGCCGCGCTCCAACTTCTTTACTCGAACAGAGAGCTGATAGACCTGCTCCTCCAGCTTCCTGCGCTCCACCTCGGTTGCCGCGGCAAGAGCCATCGCCCCTACCGCAATCAACTTGAACATCTTCATGCTGCGGGCCTGCCTCTGCATCTGCTTGCAGAAATTCTTAGACGGCATGACCGTCACGAAAATATCATGCGTGATCGTATTCATGTTAAACTCCCTTCTCTGATGATCTCGTTAAGATAGCAATTCATCTGATACCAGATTTCCATAGACCGCATATCAAACCGAGGGTTACGGATTGTGAACAGACCGCCCTTACCATCCGGTGCGTAGTCATGATCCATAAAACGGTCGAGAATCTCATCGACCCGAACAGGATCAAACCGAACATCGCTCATAGAACCAAGGCCCAAACTGACAAGCATACTCCAGAACCACTGTCCGGTGCGGTTGCCAATATCAGGGTCTTCCATGATGTGTTCTTCACATCGAATGGCAAGGGCGATCATCATTTCAAGGATGCTGCAAGGCCGAATATCAAGGCAGTTGGCAATTACAGTATCACGATAGCCTTGCTCGCGACCGAACCGATACCTAAGCTCGATGCCATCCTCGGCCCGGTTGCCGTCCATCGGGATTGTGTATGCAAACTCCGTGTCGTGGAGCTTGTAGAACAGTCGCCGGTAGGACTTATTAGAATATCGGTCGTCGACCACGAGCCGGTACATCCACTCGAAATATGGATCATTAAGCTCGCTTTTGGTCAAGGTCAGACCTCCTCGTCATTATTCGGAGGAAAGTTTTTCTTCTTGAAGTCGCTGAAATTACGCAGATCCTTGAGAATCTCGTAGTCGCATCGCTTTGCATCACTCCTTACGAACACTGAATCGTCTTCGTATTCGCCGAAGTGGTCCAGCCCATCGCCGATGATTTCCTCCACATCATCAACGATTTCACCGCACTCATCAGCCAAGACGCCATCGGCGAAGTAGGTCAGGCTAACTTTCGTATAGTCTTCAAGTTCTCCGAATTCATCAGGAGAGATGACATACGGAACTTCACCGGGCGTTCCTGAGGGCTTCTCGTCAATCGTTCTGGAGTAGTCCTTATAACCAGCCTCCTGCAAACGCTGAGTGTACTCGGTAATGCTACCCTTATCCATGTGCTTGGCAGCATTCACAACCGAGACAGTTTTTTCTTCCGTTGTCGGTTTCTCGCGCTTGGCGTATGCCGCTTTGACCGAGGCAATCTCTTCCTCGGCGAGTTTTGCGTACTTATCCTTCAGATAGTACCAGGCGCCTGCTGCGCCGATAGTAAGGCCTGCCACAAAGGCAAAGCCGGTAGATGCTTTACTCATCTTCGTCCTCCTCGTCATCTCGGATGCTCATGACGGTCATAGCCAGACCGCCAAAGAGTAAAGCGCCACTCAACAGCAATCCTCCGGTGATGTGACGCTTACGCTTTGTGTCAAGAACATAGTCGAGCATGGAAATGAAATTCGCAATTCCCTCCATGTCAGTCACTCCTTGTAGCTGAGGACTGCTGCTCCGCCCACCAGGCAGAGGCCGGACATAGTCGCCAGGGTATAAGAGAGCAGGGAAAGCATGATCTTCTTCATAATTGTTCCTCCTTTTAATCATAGCTTGAGAAGTAATGGTTTCCGACCTGGAACATAGGAACTCCATAGTCGCTATAATGGCCCGCATTGAAGAACACGACATCGTAGTCAGTACGATTTTCCAGTTCTTCTTCAACGAGCTTTACCAGCTCGTCCATAACATAGCAGCGGGTAATACGGTCGCCGTACATACCCGCATACTGGTTTTTCTGCCAGATGACCTCGGAGATCGTATTCGGGAAATGCGGATCATCTACACGATTGAGAACGCTGTCAATGACCAGTCGCTGGCCCTGCTCGCATTCGCCCTCTGCTTCCGCCATAGTGCAGAGAGCAAGAAGCTCGATCTCCTCCCTCGTAGCCAAAGGCTCTTCCTCCAGTAAAATATCAGTGGACGGAGCAGATGCCTCGATGATCAGAGAGAGGGGTTCCGTCTGAATCATAGGCTGTTCCGGAACCGTTTTGGTCGTCGTTGCGTTTATCACGAAGTTACAAGATATGAAAATAGCCCCGACGAAGATAAGAAGGCAAATAAGCAATTTTTTCATCGGCTTGTCCTCATGCGAGATAGTCATTCTGGTGGTCGACGATCTTGGAAGTGATGTCGCCGACAACATTGAAGTCCAGAATGAACGCGCGCTTGTACTCGTCCGAATCAGCATCGTGACGACGAATCTCGGTCATACCGAAATCAACAAAGTTGTCGCCGTAAGGCTTCTTGTCGTCATAGATCCAACCGACAACAGCGCCGGCTTTGGTGCGCTTGAAACCGAGCATATCGTAAACTTCGTTCAGGAAGAGGTGACCCTGGGACTTGAGCATATCATTCGCCTGAGCCTGACGAGCACGCAGATAGAAGAGGTTCATTTCAGGGTCCTGCTTCCAATCGGAGTGAGTATCATCAAACACCTTTGCGTAAGGGCCGTAGTCAGAGCCATTCCAGTTCTCGTCTGCGACATTCACATTCTGCTTGACCTTCTTTTCCTTGCCCTTGTCGTCCGTGACGGTCTCTTCGATCTCCTGCGCCTTGATGTTGTAGCGCAGCTCCTTTTCAACCTGCTCGCCGAAACGCTCGATTACGCGGTCACGATAATCCTTGAAGGACTTATCAACAGCAGCGTAAGCAGCCGCCAGAGCGACATTGCGCTTCTTCATGATGTTGTGGCTTGCGAGAATGCTGGCGATAGAAGCTGCACCGAGCATGACCGCAGGGGCATACAGCTTTGCAAACTTCACGCCAGTCTGAACATAGGCGATGGCGAGATCTTTCTTGTGATCCTCTTCGGAGTAGGACTCACCAGCCTTGGTGACGCCGTTTTCCTTGGCCTCACGAATATCAGCGAGAGAGTTCTTAGACTCCTCGACGATGGCACCTGCCTTGGTGGTAGCCTTGCAGGCCAGAACAGCACTTGCAACAGCACCGACGATGCCGACACCGACAAGAATTTCAGGGCTCTTCTTCTGGAGCCCAAAGCCGACCTTGGAGAAGGTACGCTTTGCAGAAGTCATGATTTCATTAGCTTTCATGGTAATAAATCCTTTCTTAATTGTAGTTTTCAGCTCAGTTTTCGAGCTCTTTCATGTATTCGTAATACTCGGACTCAGTCGGGAACAGCATCCATGTTCCGTCGACGAAGCCTCTGTACCCGCTTGAGACAAAATATCCGTACATGACTGCACCTCTTTTTAGGTGATTTGGATTGCTCTGGGAAGCTGCAAGATGTAGCCGTCCCTCGTTCGGGCAACTCTGGCACTCTGAATATCAGTCCAGCCGTACTTATCAGCCATGTAATTCTGGCAAGTAAGTCCGGCGAGGTCATAGAGATCCAGCACGCTGGCCATGCCATAGTTGGCAATAACGGATTCCAACTGGTCGAGGACGAGGTCTGCATCTCCACGGTTGTCGAAGATGATGTCATCGAATTCAAACCCGGCAACAGGTCTCGGCCGCTGATTGTAGTTCCTGCGGTCATCTCTGCGAGGATCGTCATAATACCGCTGATACGATACCTTTGATCCGGCGTTCTTCCGAGTGCCGATGCGGCCGGCTTCGCCAAAGAGAACAATGCTGACAACATCGGCGATGGCGTTCTTCAAACCAGGGATAACGACATCCGTGATGATGAAGGTTTTAACATCGCCAACTTCATCAGGCATGAATATGCCGGCAAATTTCTTGACCTCGCTCTGCTTGCGGGTCTTTGCTGTGCCGTTGACAACTTTCTCCACCCGTTTGGAGGGAGGACTTGTGTTTTCTCTCGCGCTATGCGAGTTATCAGGATATTCAGGCATTAGTGCACCTCCAAAATTTGATAAAAAGAAAAAAGGGAAAGCGCCCTGTTATTGGCACTCTCCCTTGTAGAACTCCGCAATTTACTTTTCTTAGTTTTCCTCGGAATCCTCGTCTGCCGAGTCGATTTCGGCCTTAGCGGCTTCCGCCAGCTTCTTTGCAGCGATCTTCTCTTCGATGATCACCCGCAGCTTCTTCGCCCCGCCAATCACAGCGTAAGCAATGAAACCTCCGATGACACCGGCGAGCAGGGCACCAGCATTAGAGCTGTCCTGAGTCTCGTCGACTTCCGTAGCTTCGATTTCCTCGATCTCGTTCATTCTCTTGTCTTCCATAGTAAAATTCTCCTTTTCAAAAGTAATTTTTGTTGTTTGGTTCTCCATAATAGGAGATGCAAAATCTGCGCTTACCAAAGGTAAATAGGCGGGTGGTTATGACCGACGACAAGGCAAGGCGTTCCATCATCAGCCAACTGTGTGCTGAAATCGAGGTCTATGTAGCCTTTTCCGTTGTCAATGTCCCACCCGAGATGCTCTCCGACCTCAGCCTCGCTCAGACCGATCTCATCGTAGAAATCATTCAGCGAAACACGCATCTCGTCGCGCATTCGTTTGTTCAGTTCATTCATAGCACGCATCAGGCGGTCGCGATCGGACTTGAAATATCGGTTTGTAAGGGGGTCGAAGCAGAGAATATCACCACCTCCGGTAATGATAACCTCGCGTTCGCCAAGAGGGTGCTTCGTGAGTGTCTCCTTGGCAACTGCATCACGGATCGCCTGCTCTTTTTTCTCGCCGACTACCTCAACAGCCTTCTCTTTGTACTCCTTGAGAGCCGTTTCGGAGATGGAATAAGCCGTTGCAAGAGCAGTGTTGCGGCGAAGATTTGCAGAGCTGGCGCCTACAAGGCAGGCTGTGGACAGCACCCCTGTAACAGCAGCCGGAACATAGCACTTCCATGTGGTAACAATGATCTCCTTGTTGCTCAGACGCCGGTTTTCTTTGATTTCTCTGGCGTCGATGAGCTGCAAAGCCTTGGGCGTTGCTCGAACGGCGGATACAGTGGTGGCGATCATCCCGGCAATTCCGATGCCGGTGAGGATCTCAGGGCTGTGCTTTTTCATTGACTTCTGGGCGCTTTTCAACGCCTCGATGATGGTTTGTTTTGTCATTTGAGTTCTCCTCTCTAAATAGTGTCAAGCATTCATCGGCGAAATCAGCGGCAATCGAAAATATCCGACCTTCATCTGTACCATCTGCGATAGATGAGAAAATCACCATTTTCATGGTGAACTCCTCGATCACATCTTCCGGATCATCGAATGGATGGTCTAAAATTGCCTCGATCATCTCCCATGCCGCCCATCTCGAAAAGCAAGACTCTTCAAAGTGATGGCGTGGCCAAAAAATCTCGGGCTCGTCTGATTCTCTGAGATAGTCGAGAAGTGCTTGTACGGCCATATCATTTGTCATGAGTTCACCTCGAAAAAAGAGAAGAGCCCTGTTTAGGACTCCTCCTCTTCGTTTCTGGCAGCAAGTGCTTCGTTGACCTTCTCCTCGATAATTGCTTCCTGCTCCTTGTTGTCGGCCCAGCCGGATAACAATGTTCCGATCCCGCCAAGGACGACTCCCGCAAGGGACAGCAGCTTAAAGATATTTCTCTGGTTCATAAAGCATGACCTCCTTTCCATAATAGGCGATGTAGTTTTTGCGGGAAATCAATAATCCCACGCAGATTCTGGTTGAGGGCCGAACTCAGCATCGACGACATAACACGGAATCTCTCCGTTCAGTCCATCATCAACCATAGCCTTCGAGTTATCGAAGTCGATCCAGTACATGCTATCAGACAGCAACCAGCCAACAACATCTCCGCCTTCGACATGGCTTATTCCAAGGAAGTCGTAGAAATCATTCAGAGTTACGAACGCGCCGAGAACCATATTCCTGTTGATGTGATACTCTGCTTGCAGGACTTGGCTTATGGTTGCCTGAAAATATCTTTTGGAGAAGCTGTCGTAGAAGAGTCGCTGCTCCTCGTTGGCATCTTCAAACTCCAAAGATGAATTGGAGAAGCCTCCGGTAGCCGTAATAGGCGGCATACTGCTTTTCTCTGCGGCGATGGACTCCATGATCTTCTTGTGAGCATCTTCGCCATACAGTTCCTTCAATTTATGCTTATAGTCAGAATAGGATCGGTTTACGAGCGCATAGGCGCTTGCAAGAGACGCCTGCTGCTTCTTATTGAGGGTATTCGCCCCAAAGATGCAGATGATCGTAGCGACGCCCGTGGCCGCAGCCGGTATGTAGCATTTCCAGCATGATTTGACGGCTTCGAGCTTTGTTGCAGCATAAGGGTCGCCGTCGTGATTTCTCCTGCTGTCAGCCTTGATAAGACTATCCGCTTTCGGGGTTGCCTTGACAGCCAGAACCGCGGTTGCCACAACGCCAGCGGCTCCAATACATGTCAGAATGGTGGGAGATGCTTTCTTCAAGCTTCTCTCGATCTTAGGGTCGAGTTTCATCTGAATTCTCCTTTCATTTCATTGCATTTAAGAGATCTAAAATATCAGCAGCGACCGAACTGGCAGTTTGAAAGATCTCGTGCATCTCTTGGTTCTCTCCTGAGTGATTTGAATAGCGAGCCATCTTCATGGCGAACTCGTTTGTGAATCTGATAAATTCGTCGACCGATCCATCGGAGCGATGATGGAGCCGCTTGCGAATGTAGTTCTCAAGCTCTCTGATCGCCCATTGTTTTGTGCTTGCCTCCTTGAACTCTTTTTTCCATTTCCAGAGAAGCGGAGGCGACCATGCATCCATGGTGTACATGTCGCACAAGATCAGTTCAAATTGCTCGATGTTCATGCTTTCTCCTTTCGTCCAAAATAAAAAGTAAAGAAGCAGTATCGGACTCGAACCGATCACCTCTTCACTGGTTTTGTGAAGCGCTCTACCACTGAGCTAACTGTTTCTCCATAATATGAGTTGCAAAATCTGCGGAAAAAGAAAAGAGCCGCATAAAACGGCTCAATTTCTCAGATTCCAATAGTCTTCAATAGTTTGTTAAGTTCTTCTTTCGTAAGGTCTGCATCCAAATCCAGATGGACATGAGTCTTATCATCAATGACTGTCGTCCGGAACTCATTGAGCTGAATATCTACTTCACAGCCCAATTTTGTCCGAAGTACCTTCTTTACGATCCTCGATACAAGTCCTGTCATGAATTTTGATTGAATCTTCATCTCATCCATACTCCTAACCCCTTTCATAGGCATTGGTATCCATAATAGGGGCTGCTGGATTGGCGCTAAATATCACGGCGGTCGAAGACCGTTTCCCAACGCTGCTTTTGCAAAGGCTTCATTTTCAGCGCCCACATGATTTGCCGAATCGTTACAGTTGGCCAGAGCCCGTCCGTACAAGTTCCGGCCCGTTCATCAAAGAATTCCTTGAATTTCGGGTGAACATAGAGGGCATCGGTCAGCCATGCATCCACCTCTGTCCAGAATGTGGACTTGGTTTCGGCATCATACCGCTGTTGGATCACGGCAAGGCCTTTATCTCCGATTTCAAACAGTGTGCAGCTATCGTAGACCGGATGGTCGCAAATATAACGCTTTCCGTACATCGACAGATAAATTGTAGGCTTTTCATAGTGGTATCGCATCTTTATCTCCAAAACAAAAAGAAGAAAGCCCCTGTTACAGGACTTTCCTCCGTTGATAATGCTTTAGTCGTCAAACATTTTGCATGACGCTTTGCAGTAAGGGTAGGGACCACCGCAAGCTTTACAACCTGCGGGCGGCATGTCATCCCTGAAGATCAGATACTCGTCGCCTCTTTCATCGAGTCCGAGTTCCATTTCATCTGCGCTCTCGTACTCATAATCCAATTCCTCAATTTCCCATCCACAGGACGGGCAGGCATAAATACCGCATCCGCCTTCGGGATCTTCTTTCCGATCCATCACCGCTCCGCACTTGTTGCAGATGGCGTATCCCTTATTCAGGTAGTCCATCAATTCACTACCTGCCGGTTTAATAACCTTTCTACCTTTTCTGCGCACTTTCATTACCTCCTGTTAATCTGGAAGTAGCTGCTATTATACAGTACCCCCGGTATTAAGTCGAGAGATATAAAGAGCTCTTCGGTATCTCCTTTCCATAAAGCGCCCTGCAAAATCTACGAAAAAAGCGAAGAGAGCGTGTTTTTTACACGACTCTCAACGCTGTTGGCTCAACTCTTTCGAGTAGGCTTGAAGCGATTGAACAGATTCTTGAATGTCTGGGATGTAAATGTCCCCGTTTCCTCGAATCTCAGTCCTCTACTCATCCAAACTCCGTAGAACATCAGCGGCAATACAAGTTCCGCCGCAGCAATGCCGATCTTCGCGTACCGATCGAGCGTATTCTCGTCAAGCTGAAATGCTTTCAGTGTCGCGTCTTCGTCATGGGCTGCTTTATCCATGGCCCGACGCTCCGACTTTTCCTCGATTTCAGTTTCCGTTTTAATCTCTTCGATACGGAGTTTGTGCAGTGCTGCAAGGTTCTTGATGACCTCCGATTTCTCGTCTTTGTCAGATGCCGAGTTGAGATTGTTGATCTCGGTTTCGATTGCATCATCCAGCAATTTCTTGATTTCTGCCATATTGCATTTCTCCTTTCAATAAGTTGACTCCATAATAGGGGGTGTTATTCGTGCGGGAGGAAATTCTCGTTGCGAACGCTGAGTGTGACGGTTTTCATACCAGAAATAGTTCGCACATCTGTGCCTAATTCGAGAAACAGAAATGGTTCGCTCGTCGGGTCAGAACGGTCGATCCGAAGATCGCCGACGGGAATATACCTTCGCCGAAATATAAGCGTTCCGACTACAAGCCCGATGATAATGCCGACAGCAATGCCAATGATGAGTTCCATGTCATACCTCCAAAATGATTTTTCAGATTTTTACCCCGGGCAATTTTCCAGATACCAATTTAGCATCTGATCCAGTTACCCGCGTGCCGGAAAATATAAAAAAGAAAGAGCCGTTGTCAGCGGCTCAATCTTCTTTATTTTGCAATGTGTTCTTCAAGATACTTGAGTAATCTTTTTGCTTCATCGGTCGATAAAGATACCAACACCCAACGTTCCCCATCCATGATTTCTCGATCTTTACAAGCAATCATAAAAGGTCGTTCGTCGTTATTTTCCTTATCAAACCGAAAATCTAAATTTTCAAACATAGTGTCCATAGAAAAACACTCCTTTCCATAAAGGGGTTTGCTTAATCTGCGGAACTGTCCTCGTAGACCGTCCGTTTTCTCAAAGAAGACCATGGAATGTATCTTTCCTCTCGGCAGACAGGACACCAGAACCGACTGGTCTTTCCACCGACATCAACCAGCTCGTCACTGTCAGCTTCCAGCTTGCTCCCGCAATTCGGGCAGTTGAAGCGGTAGCATTGTCTGACCGCCACATTCACAATCCGCATCTCAATCACGCTCCTTACTCAGCAGCCAGAAGAATCGTCGATACAAGTTGTAGTAGACCTCGCGGCAACATGGAATGGCGTACTGCATTTTCAAGGCATTGTAGGACAGACCCTCTGTGACCCCTCGCAAAATATAAGGATAGAGGTCACCGTCCGTACCAATGGCAGCTTGCTCGACCAGTTCCATCCGTTTGGCAAAGGATACGCGAGATTCCGCACACCTTGCAGTTGGATCGCTCCGTACTTGGCCACTCTTGACGAAAATATCAAGGTCGTTCGGACGGCTGCTCAGGCCAAGCAGGGCATTATAGGCTTTCTTCCAGATCGGATACTGGAGGCAGAAATGCTTTAGCTCGTAATACCGGTGCTTGCCGATCCAGTACGGATTTTTCTCAGACAGCTCCGGACGGATTTCCGTTGCCATTATTGTCGTTCTCCTTTCCACAAAAATCCTGTCTCCTCGTAGAGACGCTTTGGGGAGATGTAAAAGTTGATACGGCCATAGCGTGAATCCATCTCCTCGATGGTGGTGACTAATTTTCCGCTGCGAGTGGCTTTGCCAATCGGGAGCCACCCTGAGACGATGCCGGCGCGGACCCATGAAGCATCTTTGCCATACACACGGGCCGCAACAGCCACGGGGACAGACCCCTGAGGGAACTCTTGCTCGTTCATTGGCGTTTACCTCCTTTCAACGGCTATTCTAAGTTAGCAACTGCGATTTGTTAAAACAACCTCGGTGGTCCAGTCCTGAGCTTGCCATCGGACCATCGTCATTTCGCAGGGATAGTCCTCAAAGCCGATGGTTTCGCAGGTGATGAAGCCCTCCAAAACACCAATGATAACTTCAGCCTCGTACTGTTTGTACGGAAATATCAGTTCGGGAAGCTCTCTATGTACAGAACCGCAGCGAGTGCATTGAAGCCGCCGCATGGGAATCTTCCAGGTCTTTCTTCCTTTCGTCCGTACAATCCGAGTAACACGGTCATAGTATTTCAAATCGCCGCCGCATTTGGGGCAGGTTGATACATCATTTGTAATCATATACATCGCTCCATCAAAAAAATAAAGTGTAGGAATATCTTGACAACTTCTACACCATAATATATGATTACAAAGGACAAATCAACTATGGAGGTGCAACTCATGCTTGTAAAATGCCCTGAATGTGAATTGCAGGTAAGCGACAAGGCTCCGGCTTGCCCTCATTGCGGCTATCCAATGAAGCCGTCAGTAAAGCGAAAACCGAGAGCCAAAAACAATAAACGAAGACGCCTCCCGAACGGGTTTGGCCAAATCAGCGAAATAAAAAACCGCAACCTTCGGAATCCCTTTCGGGCGATGGTTACGGTTGGAAAGACTCAGGACGGCAAGCCCATTTGCAAACCGCTCAAGCCTGACTCATATTTTTCAACTTACAATGACGCGTATGCAGCGCTCGTAGAATATAACAAGAACCCTTACGACCTCGGCGCCGCGATCACCGTCAAAGAGCTTTACGACAAGTGGTCGGAAGAGTATTTCAAGACTCTCAAATCGGATGGCAGTTCACGAGCCGTTACTTCAGCTTGGAAGTATTGTTCGGCTGTCTACGATATGCGAGTGATGGATGTCCGTGCCCGCCATGTGAAAGGCTGCATGGACGAGGGTGTTGCCACTGTCAGAGGGAAAGAGCAGCACGCCAGCGCATCCATGAAGAACAAGATCAAGTCTTTGTTCAACCTGATGCTTGACTATGCTCTGGAATATGAGATCGTCGACAGAAACTACTCGCGCACATTCAAGCTGACTGACGAAACGATCAAAGAGATCCAGAAAGTCAAGAAAGAGCACATACCTTTTACGGACGAAGAAATATCAAAGCTCTGGGAGCATGTCGACGATAAGAATTTCGTTGATGTGATACTCATTCAGTGTTATTCTGGATGGCGTCCACAAGAGCTCGGCCTAATTGAGCTTGCCAATGTAGACCTTGAGAATTGTACTTTCAAAGGCGGCAGCAAGACCGAAGCTGGTGAAGACCGCGTCGTACCTATCCACTCAAAAATTCGTTACCTCGTGGAGCGACAATACAATAAAGCCAAAGAAATCGGCAGCCCATATCTCTTCAACTGCAAAGACAAGCGCAGCGGCAAGACTGTGATGATGAGCTATCAACGCTATAAGGCAGGCTTTGAGATGATCCGCGATGAGCTTAATCTTAACCCGGAGCATCGTCCTCACGACGGAAGAAAGCACTTTGTCACGGCCGCAAAGAAAGCCGGTATTGACGAATATGCAATCAAATACATGGTCGGTCACAAGATATCCGACATCACCGAAAAGGTCTATACCCAGCGAGAATTCGACTGGCTGAAGGAAGAAATCGAAAAAATAAAATAGGGTGTATTCTGTGTAGGAATGTCGATATAGAAATAATATAGGAATAATATATGACTTACCTACATTTCTACCCTTTCAACCACATCTTACTACCGCTCAAACCATTGAAATAACGGCACTTAACGGTGAGCAATCTGAAAAGATGTTTCTATAATGGAAGCATCCAATCCAGTCCCCACGCCACTTTTAGGCCACAGGTGTAGGAGTAGTCAAGAAATAACCGGCTCTCCTACACCTTTTTCGACCTCTAATCACTACTTATGGATCTGGCTCAGCGCCTCTTTCAGCTTGTCAAATCCGAACATTGCCGCATAAGCCACCATGAACGCGAGGACCACCGCGGCAAACACCATATACCACACCACAGCGATCCCCTTGATGGAACAATATGCAAAGAAAGCGCCGAGCGTCAGCACCAGCGAAACGATCATCGCCAGAGCATTCGTCGGCAGCTTGTCCCAGGTTACTTTCTTGAGCACCTGTACCACAATGTTCGTCAGCACCACCAGCACGCCAATGATGCTGATGATGACAGACCAGTTCAGTACACTCTCCATATTCTTTTCCTCCTGTTATCCCGCCCCGTCTTCGGGCGGAGTAGAGTTTCCCTTGTCAGGCCATGAGTTGTTCTTGCTCAGGTTTTCAAACAGCGCCTTGAGACCGTAGATCAGCACCACGCCGATGATCTCCTTGAGCGCGACCTGTGACAAGGCCTCTGCGATCTGCTCTCGTCCGAGCAATGCAAGGATATAGCTGCACCATACCCATGCAAGCCCGTTGAGAATGCAGACCCACACGATAATTTTCATCGTGGTGACCTTGAACCCTGTTTTGGAAGAAGACGGGGGGTCCTTTTCAGGAACACCCCCATCCCCCTCCAAAATATCAGTGAACGGTTCTGCTTCTTTGCAGGCTTTCATTTTCTCGGAAAGGCCGATGCCCCACCTGCTCACAGCTCCGCCACCTCCTTCTTATCCTCGTCCTGAAGGAAGTCTCGTTTCTTCAGCCGGACCTTATACACCTCTCGAATGTTCTCAATGGCAATTTCCGCGCGGCTGTTTGGATACTCAGGGTTCTTTTCGCAATAATGCTCGTACTTGTCGATATACCCAAGTACCTCTACGAATTCTTCCTTCGTATGACGGATCGGACGAAGCAGCTCATTGTTAAAGCGAAGGATCGCCGCTCGCCAGTCATCGGCCCGGCCTTGATCATCCGTTTTGATATGTGAGTCCAACTTTTTCTCGATCTCGTCGAGGCGCTTTGAAATGTCAGCATTGATCGCCTTGCCAATGGCTTTGGCGAGTGCCGACCAGGGGTTGATTTTGACGGGGGCGATTTGCACCAGGGTCATAAGGATCAGGAGCAGACCGCCCCCGCCGGCTAAAATCTCTTGAATAGTCACATCTCAATCCTCCGGTGCGTTCATTCTGCCTTGAGCATGGCGATGAGCTCCTGATACTCGCTTTCGGTCAGCTTGCCGGCTGCGAAGAAAATGTCGATCTTTTCCTCAAGGCCGTTGGTCTGGCCGCGCTCGATCATGCGCTTCAGAGTGCGATACAGCATAGTCGTTTTCCTCCTTTCTCAATTATTCCGTAAGACCCAGCTCAAGCAGGGTCAGTCGGTACTCCTGGTCGATATTCATGGCGTCTGTATCTTCGATCGCCTTTGTGTGGCTACTCTGTCCCTCCGTGAGGATGAACAGGGCCTCATCTTTAGTAAGCTGAGCCTCCTCGTAGGTGTAGATGGTGGTCGGCTCCTTGCCCTCCATCTCATTCCGTTGCGTTTCAACGATATTTCGGCGCAGATACACCGTGGTAAGACCGACTTCGATTTCCGGCGGCTTGACGGTGCTTTCAGCGTGGATGTAAATAGGTTCCACTCCGTTTTCCTCCTCTCGGTAGATAGAGTCTGACCAACTGCTCATATATCCTTCGGTCATTGCGCATATCACAGTGGGATACATACCGTTTCATCTTTTGGAAGTTGATCATCGGCTTGATGTGCTTAAGATACATTCCATAGGTGTCGGTGCAGTCGATCCAGCCCAGATAAGACATCATCTGACGGTAATCGTGAACAGTTGGTTTGCGTCCTTAATAGGGTTTCTTATGAATTTTGCGGGCCTTTCTGGTTGCTTTCAGCATGATGGACTTCCGTAGCACGGTACGGTTTCGATAAAACTGAAAGCCCATAAAGTCCAGAGGACGGCCTTTGTCCTCGCCATTGACGGTGTAAGAGAAACGAAAGACCTGCCAGTCTCCCTTAAGTGACAGCCCCAGTTCAGAGGCCATGTACTCTGAGATGGCAAGCCTGATTTGGTGCAAAACCTTCTTGTTTGACCCGAAAATGACCATGTCGTCCATATAGCGCGCATAGTGGACCGCGTGTAGCTGTTCCTTAATGAAATGATCCAGTCCCTGCAAAAACCAGTTGGACAGCCATTGCGAGGTGTAAAACCCAAGCGGCAGGCCCACCTCCGTCACATCGAGGATCTTGAATAGCAGCTCAAGCATCCGTTCATCGTGGATTTTTCTTGTGAGCATCCGCTTGAGAATATCATGCGGAATACTGTCAAAGAAGTGGTGGATGTCCATTTTCAGGACATACTTTACGTTCTTTGGATCAGTGTCGATCCACTTCTCGATGACTTTCTTGGCTTTGTGGGCGCCTCGCCGCGGGATGCTGGCGTAGCTATGTTGGTACATACCCTTCCAGAACATCTCTTGCAAAGCCTGAACTACGCAATGCTGCACGATCAGTTCCTCCAGAGTAGGCACTATGATTTTGCGTTCCTTATGCCGGATACCGTCCTGAATGATCTTCGGCTCGTGCTCCGCATTCTCGTAATTGATGATCCAATCGTAAGATTGGCCGATCAATTCATCATCAGACAGATTGCGTCGGCGGATCATCTCTCGGATGCGCTTGGACTTTTTAGCACTCTTCACGGCTCTCCGCCGATTGGCTTCTGATATGCAAATGTCAAACAAGTGTTTATAGGATTTCATTGATCTCTCTTATCCTCTCACCCGCGTTCAGCCTTTTTCAGATACTAACGGGCGCTTGCACCGAGTTAATTTTCACCAAGCGGTGAGGAAAGAAGCGTGGTCAGCGCTCCCTTACTGCCTTCAGCAGCGATATATACTGCATTATAGAGGGTTGTTTCTTAAAGAATAAGAAAGGGCCGCGCCGATGTTGGTGTTCGTATTCGACGGTTCATTATAGAGATTGGCGTAGAACGGACCGCAATTCAGGTCATTGTTCCAGTTGCCACCGACATAGGCGCGTTCGCAGTATATACCCCTGTAAATTTTCAGGGGGGGGGCATATTTCAACCACCCCGCCCCTGTTTGATGAAGCTGGATTGCTCCATTTTGAATGTTCGTTTCCCCGGAGACCCAAGGTTCTCCCGTCCTCTCCTTTACGCGGCTCAGGCCGCGGCAAGCGGTTTACAAGAGAGGGCCGCGCCGCCGTTGGTGTTCGCATTCGACGGTACACTATAGAGAGTGGCGCAGAACGGACCGCAATTCAGGCCATAGTCCCAGCAGCCACCGACACAGGCGTAATATCCGTTTCCGCTGTCCGCCCATACCTGGTCGGCCTCGAAGGTTGTGGTGGAACCGTTGGCTTCCATCGGAAAGCGGCCGAAAGGCTCGGTCTTCATCTTGCTGATATAGCCGCTTCTGGTCAAATTCACACCGGAGATGGTCTTGTACCCATTACCGTCAAAGTTGTAGTCGCCAACCGTAGTACCATCCTTGGTGCCCCGAGTCAGCTTCACCTTCTGAGTACCGCCACTGATACACCAGCCGGCGATGCGGCGGAAGATGTTGCCCCACCAGTTCTCCATACCAAAGACCTTCACGCCGGAGGTCTTGTCACCAGCGCCCCAGAACAGACCCTTGGTGTTCATAGAACCCGGAGCGATAGCGGCGCTTGCGGAGCAGACACCGTATCCGGCCGTAGCCTGCAAGTCCGTGCTTTTGAACATCATGGTCAGCAGGTCGTTGACCAGCTCACGGTCGGACAGAACCTCGGTGTACCAAATATCAGCACCGTTATTCTTGGCATAAGTCACTTCCGTCTGAGCCGTATTGCTGACAAAGTTGCTCTGTCCGCTGATGGAACGCAGCCGGTTGGAACCATCCTTGGAACCGAAGAAGATCGGCGTGTAGAAGTGCGGGATCTCCTTATTGTTTTTGTCGTAGTTGCTCCAGCACTCGTAATCGGAGTCCACCTTCATGTCCGAGCAACGGAAATGATACACGCCATTGCTCTCCCACCGCTTCACATAGATCTTGGGCCACTCCATCATGGCGTTGCCGCCGTAGTTCATGTTAGCCACGTCCGAAGTAGTGCCGTCCGCCTTCTTCGTGTAGTCATTGGGATTAAGGTAGTAATCCACCGTACCGTTAAACCTCAGCATACAAGGCCGAGGCATAAACTTCTCTCCCGGAGTGCTGGGCCAGCTACCGTAGCTGAATGCCCCGCCGAAATTCATTACCGCCTTAGCGAACCCGCTGTTCTCCACATCGCTCGGATAGGTCACACGGGTGGCGGGATTGCTGTCCGCAATGGTCAGGTCAAACCCGTACAGATACTCCCGGAAGGTTGCCGTCACGGAAACCGTGGTATCAGAAGCCGCCTTGTAGTTCGTGCCCTCGGCGACCTTGACTGTGATCTTGGCCATGCCGGTCGTGTCGTTCACGCTTTCCACGGTCACAACGCCGGTGCTTTGATTGATGGACTTGATCTTTGCGACGCTCGTGTTGTTCGAGGTAGCCGTGATCGTACCGTTGCCCTTGCGGTTCACCGTAAAGGTGGCGGTCTTAGCGCTGCTCTTCAGCACGATGGAGCTCGGCGAATTGGTCACGCTGTTCGCGGCCTTGCCGATCGTCCACGATGCCGTTTTGCCTCCGGTGCTGCCGTCGGACCACTTGTAATTGGAAGTCGGCGTAAAGGTGGCACTGTAAGTACCTGCGTTGGTAGCGGCCGTCACGGAAACGGTCATCTTTGCCGAGTCATAGGCGGTATTCCACGAAGGAGTCTTCGGGTTGCCGTCATAGACAAGCGTGCCGCTCTGGGCGGGGACCGCCGCAATGGTAGCTCTGCCGATGGTCCACTTGATGGTCTTTGCCGCGGTCGTACCGTCCGTCCACATACCTTTCTTCAAGGTAAAGGTCGCCGTGTACTCGCCGGCATTCGTCTTGGCGGATACGCTCACAGAGGAGTTCTCATTGTCGAAATTCTGCCATTTCGGCGTCTGGGCACTGCCGTTGTAGGTCAGCGTACCTCTCTGCGAAGGAATGGAAACGAGCACCGAGATGATCGTCCACTTCACTTCCTTGGCGCCTGTGCTGCCATCAGACCACTTGTAGTTGGAAGTCGGCGTAAAGGTCGCCGTGTACTCACCGGCAGCCGTACCGGAGGTATCGCCGCCAATGGTCATCTTGTTGGTGTCATAGCCGTTCCAGCTCGGCGTCTTGCTCGTGCCGTCGGCAACAAGCGTTCCCGTCTGCGTCGGCAGAGCCGAGATAACAGCGCGGTCGATCGTCCACTTTACGCGGGCTTCATCCGTGCCGTCCGGGAACAGATAGCCGTAAGACAGCTTGAAGATCGCCGTGTAACTGCCTGCGTCAGAGGCGCTCGTAACGCCGGAGATCTCCATTTTGAGTGGATCGTAGCCGTTCCAGCTCGGCGTCTTATCCGAACCGTTGTAGGTCGGGATGTTCGTCTGCGTCGGAACGGCAATGGTCTTGCCCTGCACCGTAACGACAAGGTCTGTGCTCTTCGTCACACCTTCGTAGGTGTATTCAAGCTTCATGACCTGACGCCCCAGCGTAGAGAAGTTCGTCGTTGGATAGGTGTAATCCAGTACATTCGCCGTGCCCCCGTCCGAGAATGTCGCGGTCACGACCATGCCCGTCGGATCAAGGCTCTCCTGATACTGGTAGACCGTCTTGGTCGGCTGTGTGGTGATGGCGATGCTGACAAGCACCTTTTCCACCGTCACGGCAACCGTCGCGGTCTTCGTGATGCGACCCTCGGTGTAGGTGATGACAACTTCGCTCACCCCGTCCGTAAGAACGGAGGGAGAGACGGTATAGCCCGTCACATTTGCCATCAGACCTTCGCCGTAGTTTGCCACAACGACCATGCCGGTGGGGTCGAAAGTTTCACCGGACTTATAGACCGTCTTGTTGGGCGGGGTGGCGATAGTCAGACTTTCCATCTTCGGAGAGCCGCTGCCACCGCCGCCGGAAAGGTTGAATACCTTGCCAACATTACTCATCTGTTCCGACCTCCAGTCGAATGATAAAGACGGACAAGTCAACGGTCGGCGTCATATCGCACCGGAAAGTCATCTGCCCGCTCGTAGTTACATTGTCTGCGCTCACGCCATAACTGTCGTACACATTACGGGTACCGGCGTCTGCGCCTACAAGATAAATATAGTTGCTGTCAGCTAAGAGGGAAGCATGTGCAACAGTCTGCGCTCCGCCGCTCCAATTCGCGGCCGGCAGAGTAACAGAGATGCCGATATGCTGGAGATCCTCCAGTCCGGCGGCAACAAGCTCCGCCAATTCAGCTACCTGCTTGGCGGAATCCCTCTTCCCCGCAAGTGCCAGCTTTTTGAGCTGGTCAAATGTGGAAAGCTTATGCTCTGCCATGTATTGTTACCTTCCTTTCAAAAGGTGGAACGGGGGACAGGAAGCCCCATCCCCCGCTCGCATATGCTGGATCAGACGGTAGCCTGAGCGCCGAAGACTTCGGTCAGCATGGCGTCGACTTCCTCGTCGGTAGCCATCACGATGTCAGTCTTCTTGACAAAGGTTTCGTCGACCTGGGTCTTGGTGTAGTAAGACTTCAGGGCGGTGCTAATCGCGGCAGTCACCTCAGTCGTCTTGGCGTAATCGCCGATGCTCAGAGCATTGATCGCCTCGGTGATGTAGGCGACAACGGTGGTAGAGGTCGCACCCTCGGGCAGCGTGCCGACAAGAGTCTTCAGGTCGGTGATAGCGGTCTTGTTCTCGCTGATGCCGCCGGCCATCTTGGTCGCCTCAGGGCCGTGCTTGGCAACCCAGTCGATCAGCTCCTTGTAGCTGTTGACCACATTGTCGTCGGTCACATCGGTGGCGAACTTGTTGATAGCAGCGTCGATCATCTTGCTGATGGAGCCTTCGCCGTTGCCGGTCAGGGTATCCAGGTCAGCCTGCTTCGCCTTGGCGTCGATGATGGCCTTCAGAGCGGCAGCCAGATCGCTCTCAGCGACCTCGGACTTGTAGGCCAGAGCCGCCAGACCGTGAACGGGAATATCAACGCCGTTGGCGGAGATGGTGCCGTTGGTCTTGCCCTCAGCGATGAGGATGTCGGCAATCTTATCGGTCAGAGCCAGCAGAGTGCCGTTGACCTTGATGCCTTCCAGCTTGTTAGGCTCGCCGCCGGCAGTCACCAGGTCATTGACCTTAGTGGTCAGGCCGGCAACCTTAGCATCGACAAGGCCGATCTCGCTCTTTGTGCGCAGCGCCAGTTTCTTGAGCTGTTCAATAGTAGTGTGCTTGGTAGTAGACATATTGCATGTCCCCCTTAAATATATTTGTTCACGGCTGTTCGCCGAAAACATCATTGAGTAGGTCATCCACTTCTTTGTCGGAAGCGGTGTTGTCGGGTGTGCTTCCGCCCGGGTCGCTCGAAGAAAAGGCGTCGTTCAGCATATCGTCGACCTCTTTATCCGAGGCCGTTCCGGAAATGCTTCTCTGGATCTCAACGATCACCTCGGTCAGCGTCTTGTTGCCAAAACCCGCCGTCGATGGGTCACCGATGATTCCCATGATCTGCTTGTAGGCTTCATCGCCCATCGGGTCTCCGGAGCCGCCTGTGCCAACGCTGATATTGGCCGGGAAGAGGATCTTGCTGGTCACATGCCAGCCCGTCGACTTCCGTTCCTCGCCCTTGACGCCATAAACGGCGATCTTCAGCGGGATACCGCCTTTCTTCAGGCATTCGCCCGGAATGTCACACTTGTCTTCGCTCAGCACCACAGCCATGCTGACGCCGCCTGCCTCAAAGAGTGCAGTCTTTGCGAACCCATCCCAATCCTTGCTGAAGGCGAATTCGACCGGATAAGGCGTCGCTGCATTCTGGATCAGCGTAGTGTCCTCCACCAGCATGGTGAAGCAACTTTTGATCGCGATTTTCAAATCATTCGCCTCCTTCTTCGGCATTGACCGACAGTTCAAGACGCACGATGTTCACCGTGATGTCTTTGATCGGGTCGGTATCGTTCACAAATGTGATGAAGCCGGTCGTGGAGATGTCTTTCGGACGCACATTGCATTCGAGGTATTCTTCACGGCTGGCTTCATATGCATCAATGAGGTATTTGTACTTGGCAGCGGCCACAAGGCGGCTCTCCGCCACAGTGATGGAACCATTCGACCATCCGGAGGCCGGCAGCACCAGATCGAAATGGATGCCGAGCACATCGCCCGTACCCGTTCCGTTCAGACCGTTGTAGACGGCGATGTTGTACTTGCTTCCGTCTGTCATCGTAACGGTGTAAATATCAGTCGAGCCGGGCGTATGATTGCCCTGCGTCAACTGAATGCTCTGAATACCGTTGCCGGTCGGGCCGGTAAGCTCGCAGCTGATGTTGGTGTTCACATAGATGCCCTTCTCAGCGTCCCAGATCCACCAGGTACCGTTCTCCGGCTTAGGCGGCTTGCCGCTGTACTGCTGTGCGGTCGCGGCACTCTCTGCGGCAGACTCCTTGTAAGTCTTGGCGTTTGCCTCAGAGTTCTCGGCGGACTCCCGCGCGTTCTCGGCGGCCGTTTTAGCGGTCTGCGCCTTGTCACGGGCATCCACAGCAGCCGTTTTAGCGGCTTCGGCGTCTGTCTTCGATACAGCAGCGGCATCTTCCGATGCTTTTGCTCCATTTTGACTGTTCACCGCCGCATCTCTTGCAGCTTCCGCAGCAGCACGGGCCTCTTCCGCTGCGTTGCGGTCAGCAGTAGCCTGTGCGCCCAGCGTCTCAGCCTCCGAGCGGATGGTTCTCACGCGCTCCTCGGCGGCCTTGACCTCTCCCTCAGCAAGCGTTGCCGCTGTCTTGGCGTCCGTGGCCTCCTGTGCCTTCTGCTTGGCGATCTCTTCCGAGTTCTTCGCCTCTGTCTCAGACGCCTTAGCACCGGCGGCAGCTTCTTTTGCGTCTGCGGTCTGCTTGTTGACATTTTCCTCAGAGGTCTTGATGCTTCCCTCGGAGAGTGCAGCCGCCGCAGCGGATTCGGAGGCGCTTGTCGCCTTTTTGTCGGCATCTTCGGCAGACTTCTTGGCAGCCGCGGCATTTGCCTGTGCGGAATCCTTGGCGGTGGAGGCAAACTCCATCGCACTGCTGGACTCCGTGTTCATCGCCGCCAGAGCATCATGGATGGAGCCGCGAACCTCTTCGCCATAAATGGCGCTGAGGATTTTTTTCAGAAAGCTGCTGATATCAGCCATCTAAATCACTCCTTCCTTAGTCCTCCAGCATCCAGTCGAGCAGCAGGATCTCCTCGCCGCTCAGACAGCCGATCGTATCTTCATACTTGGCGGTCATCAGCTCGACCTCATGCTCCATCTCGTTGAACGGAGCAAGCTCGTCGCAGAAGGCCTTAAAATTAGAAGAGCCCACCTTGATGGAAATGGTTCCGGTCTCGTTGCCACTTTCATCCTTGTCGGGCTCTCCGTATTTGTTGATGAGGTCGTGTTTGAATGCTTCATACTCGGTCAGAGCAGTAGAAAGCATCCGGAAGTTCCTCGCGGCGATATAGCCGATCTTGTTGCGGAGCTGAAGAAGCGGCCGCAGGTTCTGGACCATCACGACCATTTCTGAATTTTTAAGCTGTTTCTTCAACATTATCCCTCCTTTTGCTGAAGCAGTTCTTCGACCATTTGATAGAGTTTCTGGATCATGTGCGTATTGAGCGCAATAAGTTCGCCGTATCGGATGCTGTAACGATAGTCCGTAAGACCATCTTCCAAAATCTCCAGCACGGGGTCTTTAACGAGTGCGGCAAGTTGACTGGAAGTCAATCCAACATTGAGCATGGCCTGTTCCACATCCTGAGCAATAAATCCGAAATGAGTTCGCCCGGAGGTGCCTTTGTTATACTTGAAGGTAGATGGCTTCAGTGCCAGGAAGAACGCCTCGTAGGCTGAAAGGTCATAGTCGATCGTGTTCTTGATTCTAAGATCAGAACGAATAGTTGGCTCCTCACTCATTGTGATGCCCCCAGAAACAACAATATCTGCGCCGGTGCCTGACATACGGGCTCCAGCATTGGTGACAATGATATAAGGATCATAACCCGGACCATTGGAACCATACATCATAGAGCCGTAAGTTGTATGCACACCGTCGGAACCGTGACCCTTGCAGAACCCACCATAACCACATGATAAGTCAATATAGTCAGCGTCGATCGTACCGGAGCGAATATAATTTGCACTTATATAGAGACGGCCAGTCGTCGAATCACTGAAAATACCGAACTTCGTACCACCGGAGGTGAGTACATCAAACACATTCTGGTCGGTGCACCGATCCTGATAGGCCTTGTTTGCTCTCGACCATGCAGCAGAAGCCTCATCGTAAGCGTCATCTGCGGCGCTCTTTGCGGTGGCCGCGTTTGCATTCGCCGTGCTTGCCAGCGAGTAGGCGGGATTGGAGGTAAGGTTCTGGTTCGTCACGGAAGCCCAGTTGATCGTGCTTCCGGCGGACAGCGTCACCTTACCGTCTATGGTAACGGAACCGCTGGAATCAACGGCAAAGGTCGTGCGGACACCGTTGGTAACGGTAAGCCCGTAGACGCTCAGGTATTTGGACTTGAATCGCTCATCGTCCATCATGCTGTTGCCCGCTCGGTCAAGGAAGTCAGAGGCCTGAACCACGCCCTTAAAGTTTCCGTCCACACCGACCAGCGTACCGCTGAAGGTTCCTTTCGCCGCAGCCAGAGTACCCGCAAAGGTGCCTCGGCGTGCAGTCAGGTTGCCTTCCTCGTCAACGGTGAAGTTTCCGTCTCCAATGTCGATGGAACCTTTCTTCATCGTCAGCTTGCCGCTCTCGAAGTCAAGCGAGAAGTTTCCGCCATAATCTTTCAGCGTACCGGCACGGATCACATCGGCATTGAGAACACCGGTCGTGATATAGTCTGCCACAATAGAACCATCCATTGTAATGGCAAGCCCAAAGGTCTTTCCGTAATCCTTGGAGTAGCCAAGGCCGTTCATGTTCCATTTCCAGAGCTTGTCGGCTTTGGTATAGTCGCGGATATTGGAAATATAAAGCGTGTCAGAACCGTATTCGTCCCGTGTGATCGTGATGTAGCCGGTCGTGGCCGCTGTCATGATCTGTGTGGCGTTTTCTTTTGCCTCTTTTAGGATGTTGTGCGCCTTTGGGAGACCCTCGATTTTCTCAAGGATAGCGGCGCTGATCTGGTTGTTCACACTGGTAAGGCTTGTCTGAACCGTGTCGCCAAGCGTAAACTGGGTATTCTCCGGACTGTCCAGAGGGATCTCCAGCTTCGTGACAGGAAATACACGGTCAAGCCCATGCGGCCGCGAGATCACGCGGATCTCGTCTAAAAGCTTAACGGCTTCTACATTTGCGTTGAGATAGTGGAGGTCAAGAGCACTCACTTCCAGTTCCATGTTGTCGAACTGCAAGTCGGCAAGATATGCCTTCGCCTTTTCCAGCAGTGTTTCGGGATCAGAAACGCTGTCCCATGTCACTGTTTTCTCGATCCAGCCATAGGTTTTCACAGCCTCAGAGGACTGGACATAAAGGCTGCCCTCATTCACGCTCTCAACGGTCAGATAGGCGTCCAGCGCCTCGATCTCGCTCTTGTCAAGCCTGTTGCCAAGCGGAACGATGACCGTTGCAAACTCCGTCATATCCCATCCCTTGGTGTGTTCGATGAGGTTGGAGCCGAACTGGATCGTCTGGCTGCAAGTGTCGGGGTAATCCGCCAAATAGTCGAGATAGCGGATGCCGTCTTCCTTACGCACCCGCAGATGACCGCCGTACTGCGCCACCAACGCATTCAAGATCGTGATGGTCTTTTCATAGTTGGTGTAATAGGTCGGGAAATCTTCATCCACCACCGTAACGATGCCGATGGTGAACTTCCGGTTGTCTCCGACCTTTGCGTTGTGAATGGCGATCATCGCCTCAAGGTACTCACGGATCGTCCCTCCGGCGTACTCCGCAGGCGGCTGCGTGCTGTCGTTGAAGAATGCAAGCTCGCCCTCGCAAGTGAGCACTCGGTTTCGGTAAAAGTCCTCGTTTTCAGAGAGGACGCGACCCGCCCAGATCTCTTTTCCGTCCTTGTGAACGGCGATGTCCGTCACCATACGAATGATGGTGCTGTATCCGAGATTAGAGGGCGGAACCGTCATCACGAAGGAACCGGCCGCATTGTCTTCCAGCGTCAGCTTGGGGCTTGCAAGCTTCATGTTGTCCAACGCAAAGGCATCATTGTAGATGCAGACGCCATCGGCATAAACAGAATACATCGCTTACAACCTCCCTTGTCTGAAATCAACGGACACGGTCCCCGTTCCCTCGTCGACCCAAAGATAGATCGTTCCGCCGTAGTCGCCAAACAGAATAAACTCAGGGATCTGAATGGTTCCCTCCGGCAAAAGCTTCGTCAGGTCGATGCTGAGCTGACGGTTGACAAATCGGACATGAACGCCGCGTCCCTCACTGCTTTGCACAATGAATCTGGGGCAGACCGGAGCCCGTCCGTACATCACCGCGTCCAGCTCGATCTCTTTCATCTCTGTCGTCACCGCAATGTTGCGGAACAAAGCTGCCTGAATGACTCCATTTTGAAAGTTGAACGGGTCCCATAGCCAGTTGTCGATGGAGGAAAGGTTTTTCCACTTGTACGGGCCGACATCGTAGTCGATGACGAGCCGCGACCAGTCCTTTTCCGACTTCCAGGCGTTCACTGTGAAGCGACCTTCGTAAAAATATTCAGGATCGTCCTCAAGGATCGCCCGCATGGTCTGTCCGTGCAGATAGTCCATGATGTCCGAGTACGCCATGTGCCACGGCTTAAAGCCGTTCATGACAATAAACTCGATAGACCCTGTCCGGTTCTGATACACCGGATACCCGGTGAGGGCTTGAGACAGATCAATGACGCCGTCCCCACCGGGAATGTCCAGAGTCTTCACCTTTTGTGCAGGCGGATTGAATAGCGGACGGGAAGCGGGGACAAGCCGCCAATCGTCCCATGTGTTCTTATCGCCAAATGTGATCGAATGGTACAACTTAAATCCCCCTTCCTCTTTGTGTAGACCGCTGCCCGAGCGCCACATCCATCGGTTCAGCAAGTTCGCCGACGAGCGCACCGGTGTTCAGCACAACACGCAGCTTCTCCATGCGTTCCAGCATCGAAGCCATCTCACCTCGAAGCGTACGGAGTTCAGCCACAACATCGTCATTATCAACGGAAATGGTTGTCTGGCTGCTTCCGCCGCGCTGTGCCTCAAATGCAACGGCAGCCTGCCCGACAAGGCCGACCGCTCGTTGCGAATAGAATAGGTTGTTCAAAGCGTCTGCTCCGGCCGATACGGCGGAGAGATCCAGAACAGGACGGATCACCGGCTCCATGTCGAACCCGCCGCTCACAATGTCGGCAATGGTCTGGAGCACACCAGAAAGACCGCCCTCGGCCGACTCCGCCATCTCAGAACCGGCCGCATAAGAGCGGTCAACATAGTCCTGAAGACCTTTCACGAAACCAAGACCGGTGTAGTTACCGATCTCACGGAACACCCTCGACGGAGAGTTGATGTCCAGTGTCGATTTCGCCGCCTGTACGCCTGCAAGAGCCAGTTGCGTGATCTCATCAACAAAGCTGGACTTCTCAGACTGAACGCCTTCAGTAAGCCCCTTGACGATCTGCTTGCCGGTCTCATCCCAACCAGCTTCCGTCAGAACCTTCTGTGCCGTGTCGGCCATCTCCTGAAGCTCATCCTCAGTATTGTTCTTGATAAGACCAACCTTTTCCTCAAAGCTTCTGCGGAGCTGTTCCAACCGAGCGTTGGCGTCTTCCGTGACCTGATTCATCTTCTCCTGCCAGAGAGCACGATACTCGGTAAGCTCCTGATCGGCCTCCTCACGGAGTTTTGCAATATTCTGCTGGGTCTCTTCGCGCAGCCCCTCTAATTCGCCGACCGCCTGCTCGCGAGCCATTGCGTGCTTTATCTTCCAGAGGTCAGCATACTTCTCAAGCTCGGAGTCGCTCATGTTGTTCAGCGCCTTGATCTGGGCGATCGCGTCGGGACCCATATCCTGAAGTTCTTCAAGGAGGTCGCTGTCAAGTCCTCTGCCGGCAAGAGACTCTAAAATATCCTGCCATTCGCCAAATTCCTTGACCTGACCCTCAAGATTCTTCATCAGGGTGTCGCCGCTGACCTCATCACGCTCCTTCACAGCGTCAAAGAGGCCATAGGACTTATAGAGGGAATCCTCGCGGGATTTCAGAGCATTCTCGTACTTGTCGTTCTCCGCCTGAATATCGCTCGCCAGTTGCGCGTTGATCGACTTTACCTTATCGGCGTACTCTTCCTCCAGGTCGAGCCGCTTCTGGTTCGCCTCGCTCTGCACAGACTGCACATCAGAGATATACTGTTTCTGCGCGTCGCTGATCTCTTTCTCCAACTGGTAAACTTGCAGGTCGAGCTTCTTCCGCAGCTCTGTCCCCTTGGCATATCGGCTCTGAACACGCTTATAGGCAGCCAGTTCCTCAGCAAGGGTCAGCTTGTTATACGATTTCTGCTCTTCGATCCAGTTCATCGAATACTGATAAGTGGCCGTAACCAACTCATTTTGAACACGATAGACCTCGCGGTCGATCTGCTTTCGTTCCTCACTGCCCTCGCGGTATTTCTTCTGGAGCGTTTCCCATCCGGCAAGCTCCTCTTTCAAGCTGAGCTCGCTGTAATATTTCCGCTCTTCCGCCCAATCCTTAAAGGAGTCGAGTCCCTTCTGTGCAACCTTGATAGCTTCATCGCTCATCTTTGCCGCAGCAGAAGAAACCGGAACGATCGCATTGTTGATACCGATGGTCATACCCTCACCAATGTTTTTACCAAGCTCGATAAACTCGCGGGAGGGAGAGTGGCTGTCCAGCGCCTTCTTTGCCGCATTCAACGCCGCAAGACCCAGATTACGGCCCGCCTGAGAGGCGCCGCTCAGCTTCGATCGGATGCCGTTGATAAAGCCCTGCGAAACATTCCTGCCGGCTTCATTGAACTGATCCTTGTAGTTGTTCACTTCTGCCACAACGACCAGCATGACAGACTGCATCGCCGTCCGCACGGAAGCACCGTTGCTGCGGATCGTGGTGCTGAAGCCGACCATCATCTGCACGACCGCGGTATTCATGCTCGCGGTATGTGCTTTCACGGTCGCGGCCATCGCAAGCATCAGCTCAGCCATCGCCACATTAACGATCGTCTGGTTCTGCCGGATGGTCGTGCCTGCGGAATTGAGCATATAGATGACCGCCGTGCTCACGGTAGCTCCACTGTTATAGAAGGCGTCGGTAAAGTTTTGGATACTTGTGTTTGCCAGCAGAACCAGCGCATTCGTAAAGTTCACAAATGCATACTGATCCATATTCTTCAACGTATCGGCAAGCGCCACCAGCTTCTCGACCTGTGTGATCGCGCCGGAGAGCTTGCTCATGTTGATACCCTCGATAGAGGCGGAGTAAGCCGCAAGACCATTGCCGAAGAGAACGAGCTGGTCGCCGAAGTCGGCAATGCTGTTGTCTCCTGTGAAGAAACTCACAAGCCCGCCGCAGTTCGGAATGGTATTGGATAGTTCCACGAGCGCCTTACCGGCAGAAGCGGAATTGCTGACGGCACCGACATCCATTCCTTTGACAGCGAGAGAGTAGTCCTTCATGGCCTTGCCGAACGGAACCAACTGCTCTCCAAACTTGTCCATGTCATTCTCACCGGCAAAGAAGCCGACTACACCGCCGCTGTTCGGCAGCGTTGTGGCCATCTCTGCAAGTGCCTTACCGGCAGTCGCCGCTTTGGAAACAAGGTCGGCGTCCATTCCGCTGATGGCGTTGCTGAACTCTGCCATACTTTCTCCGAACGGAACGAGCTCGTCAGCAAAATCCGAAAGAGAAGAACTACCTGTGAACCAGGACGCAATACCCTGCACAAGCTCAACCTTCGTCAGCAGCAATATAGCGTCTGTCAATGCCTGCACACCGCTGAACATTGCCGGAGAGATACTGCTTGCGCCGTCGATAAACGGCTGAACATTTGTCATAAACGCTGCAAGATCACTGCCGATCTGCGGGAACTGACTGGAGATACCACTCATGAATCCGCCGACAATGCCGCCGACAAATCCACCGATCGCCGTACCGATCTGCTCCAGCAGCTTACCGCCCTCACCGATCAGCCAGGAAAGGCCGGGGATCTGTGCAAGGGCACCAACAGCAGCAAGAACGATCGCCAGCTCAGCGATAAGAGCACCCATGCCGAGCACACCTATCATAGCGCTGGGGATCAATGCAGCTACCGCACCCAATGCGACCATAATGCCGGACAGCAGACCGATGCCGGCGATGGTTTTCACCAATACACTTGTATCAAGTCCTGCCAGAGCATCAATGATGCCGGAGAAGAATGCCGCGATCACATTGACTGCCGCCTGAATGAGTTCGGGCAGCCGCTCTGCAATACCATTCAGCAGGTTGATCAGGAACAGCATAATAGAGTCAACGATTTCCGGAGTATAGTTTGCAAGAGAAGCGAGCACGCCGGACAGCAGTGCCAATGCACCGTCAGCAATGGCAGGGACGCACTCGACAAGTACATCCACCAGCGTGAGAACGACGGCCTTAACAGCTTCTCCAATAGCGGGAGCTCCCTGAGCGATCACGCCGCAGAACGCTATAATAGCCTCGCCGAGCTTTTCGGCAATGGCGGGGATCAACGCGGCAATCCCTGTGATGATCGTGCTGAGTCCTGCCACAATAACGGTCACACCTGCGCCAAGAGAAGTAGCCAAGGCGGTAATGCCGACTGCAATAGCCGACAGTCCGGCACCGGCAGCGAGAAGACCTGCTCCGATAGCTGCGGTACCGACACCGATCAACGCAAATGCTCCGGCAAGCGCCAGGATCGTCGGAACAAGAGGAGTCAGCACAAGACCGGCCACACCGATCACAGTGAATGCACCGGCAATCGTCACAAGCCCCTTGGCGATGCTCTCCCAACTCATTGAGCCAAGAGCCAGCAGCACCGGAGTCAGAATAGCCAATGCGCCAGCCGCTACCAGCATGGCAGCAGAGCCGGGCAAAGTACCGTTCATCACATTCAGACCGATGGCAAGCTCTGCAAGAGCGCCGCCCATTGTGACGAGCCCCTTTACGATCTCTTCCCAGGTCATACCGCCCATCTTTCCAAGGGCATTTGCCACGATCTCAAGTGCTGCACCGACAGCGATCAGACCAACGCCAACACTTATCGTGTTCTTCGGCATCACCTTCATAGCGATAGCAACTTCGGCCAATGCGCCGCCCATAGCGACAAGCCCCTTGGCGATCTGATTCCAGTCAAGGTTTCCGAAGTCGCCCATCGCGGAAGCAAAGATCTTCATAGCAGCGCCAATCCCGATCATCGCGATCCCGGTGGACACCAGACCCTTTGCATCGCCGGTCAACTTGGTAAAGACCGTGATCTCCGCCAGAAGAACACCAATGGAGCCAAGCCCCTTCACAAGCTGTCCGAAATCGAGACTACCGAGGTCCTTACAGGCGGATGCCAGGATTTTGATTGCCGAGGCAAGAATGACGATGCCCGCCGCTGTTGTCAAAGACTTTCCACTGAACTTTGCGGTGTTCATAAAGAGTGAGACTTCTGCCAGCAGTACACCGACACCGGTCAGCCCTTTTGCAAGCCCATTCCATTCAAGCGTTGCAAGGTCTGTGCAGACCGATGCAAGGATCTTGATGGAAGCCGCAAAGAGAACCATCTGTGTCGCGCCCTTCATCGAAGAACCACCGCCCATGCCGAGCAGCTTCACCGCACCGACCATTGCAGCCATCAAGGCCGTCACACCGGCAACACCTTTTGCAAGCTGTCCGCTATCCAAGTCACCGATCTTCTTCAGAGCTGATGCAAGGATCAAGATGGATGTCGACATGGCGAGCATCACCGTCGAACTCTTCACCGCGCCTTTAACATCTCCGCTGATTTTAGTAAAGACCGACATGGATGCCATCAATTCAGCAAAGAGAACCGTAATAGCCCCCAGTGACGCAGATAACTTCTCACTATCAATAAGAGAAATCGCGACGATAGATGCCGCCAGAATCGCAATAGCGCTTGCTATTTTCAGCAAAGTCCCGGCTTTTAACTGCGTCTGATACGCCTCAAAACATCCACGAACCCCATCCAGAATCCCCTTCACATTGTCAAGAAGGCTTCCGACTTCATCAAAGGGCTTCGTCAAACTATTGGTGAATTTGGTTATGGCAATCGCAATACCGCCGATAGAAATTCCGTTCAGCAGGTCGATGATTCCACTAAAATCAGCGTTACTCACCGCAGTTACGATCTTATTGATGCCGTTGCCGAGCGCATCGAAAATACCCCCGCCAATTTTCTTAGCGGCAATGGATAGTGCTTGGATCAATGCGGCAAATTTCGACACATCAGTATTTCCGCCAATCTTAGAAAACGCATCGGAGATACCATCTTTCAGACCGACAATAGCGTCTTTAACCTGACCGGCACGCTCTTTCAGCTTCTCCAGGATCGTGTGCAGGAGTTCCAGTCCGGGAACCTGAATCTTCTCTTCGGCAGTACCAAAGAGTTCTTTCATAGACTCCTTCGCTTCGTCAAGCGTCGGCAGACCGAGGTATTCACGAACAGACTCGGCAAAATTCTTGATGGCCGTAACAGCACCGCTCACAAAATCAGAGATTTCCTCAATGCCTTTGCCAAAGGCGTCGTTCTTCTTGATCGCTTCGTCAAGCTTGACGAGCCATTCTCCGATAGAGCCGGTCACGCCGAGAACACCGCCGCCTAAGCCGGTTACTTTCCCAAGAAGAGAACCGACCGGACCCAGAATTGCACCGATTGCCCGCTTGCAAATATCAAGAATGGCGAACAGACCCTTGAAGGTGTTCTTCAGGTTTTCGGAAGCAGTGTCACTAAGCGTCAGCTTTTCTGTGAACTTCAGCAGTCCTTCCGTCAGATTATGAAGCTGTTCCGCAGTAGTTGGCGGAAAAATATCACGAAAGGCTTCTGTGATCGGCTTGATAACTGTCCCGATTCCCTTGAGCATATTCTTGAGAGACTCGATCAGCTCGGTTCTGCCGCCAAGGTCTTTCCATCCCTGAAGTACCGAATTACGAGCATCAGACTGCGTATCAATAAATCCGCCGATCGCCTGACTAAGACCAGTCCACAATTCCTTGGCTTCATCAAAGTCACCAAAGAGGATTTCCCAGGTATTCGCCCAGCCGGAGCCCGCAGCTTCCTTTAAGGTGTCAATCAACTGTGAGAATGTCTTAACATCCTGTGCAGCAGCGAATGCCTTCTTGCCGATGTCGGTCGTTTCATCCGCATAATTACGAAGTGTGCCGACAAGAGCTTCCGTCGTCATCCACTGATCCTGCAAAGAATCGTTAAAATTATGTGTGGCGTCGATGACATTTCCCTTGACGGTCTTATACATTCCGTCTGCGGTTTTCGTCAAAGTTCCGCACGCAACAGCCGACTCCAAAAGCTGCGTCTTGAATTCAACCGTTGCCATGTTCGCATTTTCAATGGATTTCCAGTCGATCAGCTTGACATATCCTGCGGACAAGGCCTGCGCAAAGTTATACATCGCACGGGAAGCCTCGTTTGCATTTGCACCGGATACAGCAGCCACATTCGACACGCCCTGAATAGCCATAACAGCATCCTCAAGGCCAACGCCGGCATTCGTGAACTTACCGATATTGGAGGTCATATCCTGGAAAGAGTAAATCGTCTTATCGGAGTAGGTGTTCAGCTCCTGAAGATACTTGTTGACCTCCTCCAACGATGCGCCGGTGCTCATCATGATCGTCTGAATAGAGCCCATCTTAAGCTCGTATTCGTCAAAGCCCTGCTTTGGAGGCTCCAATGTAAACGATTCGATCATCCGTTTTCCGGTATTGATGACCGAGTTGGTAATATTTGAAAGGGCGGTCACCGCCATGACTTCGAGCGCCGAGAATTTCATCCGAACAGTCTCGACGGAATTGCTAAGGGTCGAAAGGTCGCACTTTTTAGCTGCGTCGCCAAGGCCCTTCAGACCTTTAGCCGCACCGTCCAGATCCAAACCCTCTTTGAGTTTGTCGAGCGTGGACAAACTTGTCTTCACACCCGCCTCGAATTGACGGTTGTCGAATCGCATTTCAACAACTCTCTCGTCGATCGTTGTGCTCATGTCTTCGTGACCTCCTTCCATGCGTCATTTGCGATTTGATCAAAAATAGGCCGGATAGCAGGATTGATGTAATCACGTCCCGCTACCCAGCCGCCGGTTCCAGTTCCATGCCCATACTGCAAAATGATGGCGATTGGAACTCCATTTTGAATATTTGAATTGTGAAACGAGATGCTGACCGATCCTTTTCGATTTGTGATCTCGTAATACCACGATCGTGCCGTTTCTCCGGAGTCAACAGGCGTTGCAGACGCAAGAGCGGCCACTCCGGCTCGGCCATACTGATCGAGGTCTCCGAGATGCACCGTTTCTTTGGCTCTCTCCAAAAACCTCGTCAGCTTGGAGAAGTCGCCCTTTTGTCTGAACGTGATCATATCTGTTCTCCTTTACAGCTTTTCGCAGTAATCCAGCGAGATCCAGCCAGCTCCGGATTTCAGCTTGCCCCATTTGCTCGCGCCGTTTCCGCTTGCTTCGCTCACGATGGTGTAAATACCCGGAGCGATAAAGCCGTTAGACGCATTCTGCGTTCCCGGGCCTTTACGGATGTTCAGATTCTTGATCTTCACACGAACGCGATACGGTGTGCTGCTTTTCGGCGGCGTTACAACAGGAGTCGAGCCGGAAGAAACACCAAGCCGCTTGTTGACTTCCGCGGCGATCTGTCCGTGAAGATTGTAGAGATAATCTCCCGGGCAGGATTTGTTAGCAAACCACCGATGCACGGTCATGTTCTGCTTGTCCACCTGACCGATCAAAGACTTGTCCGCCTTCCACTTGAGCTCCTTGATCCCGTTTCTCTTGCAGATATCGGCGACAAGCTCGATCAACGCCTTATAAGCCGCGTCCTTCACCTTGTAAGGGTGAGTAGTGTCGCTGGCGACTTCGATTGTAACGGCGCGGTTATCGTTGCTTGCGGAAGAAGAGCACCAGGAGCGGTCTTTCTCTTCCACATACATTCCGATTCGTCCATCCGGCCCAATTCCGTAGTTGGAGCTGGCCTGTCTGGTTTTCGGTGCAAATACTTCGCCGAGTGTTTCCACGCTGCACTGACCCACAACACAGTGGATCGTAATGGTGTCGATCGCATGGTTTCTGTTCGGTGTCCTGTTCGGCGAGATCTTGGTGTAGGACACCAGCGGACTGTTGGTAAACATAGTTGTCTCCTTTCCGGTCAGAGTGTTGTAGTACGCCTGTCCGTATTCGGCTCTCTTTTTTCTCACAGCCTCGCTCTGATCGGCAGGCCGCTCAAAGTTGAGAAGAACCGCGTCAGACGCCTCGCGTACTGTTTTGGCTGTTTTCAGTACGGAAAGCACCTTTGGATATCCCTCGCGAAGTTCTTTCATGAAGAATTTAAGCTGCATTTCCGTATCGCCAATAGAGCTTCCACAAGATTTGGCAAACGCAAGCAGCGCCGCTTTTCTCGTTGAATAAGTCCATTGGCATAGACCGTATCCAGCTTTGTCTGTCGCAAAATTGCGATAAACTCCGCTGTCCACAGCCTTTGTATAAGAAGCGTCAGTATACCCCAGCTTCTTTTCATAGGAATTTTGCAGATTCCGACTGTTCAGTCCGCTCTCTGCAAACATATTTCCCATTGCGCCGGCACAACCGGCGTAGCTGAGCCCCTGACTTTTCAGAAAGGCAAATATCTGCCATTCTGTCATGGCGTTACCCCCTTGTATTCCACTGCTTCCGTCGGGCGTCGTTCAGCGCTTTATACTGCGCGGCAACCTCCGCTCTTGGAAGCTTTTGAGGCGGCGACCCCTCCACATTACACACATTGATAAGGGTCAGCAGTCGGTTCAGATGCCATTTCTGGCACTCAAACGGAATACCGTAGGAAATCATCCAGTAATAGATGACCTCTGCCGTGACGATTTTTCGGCTTCCACCCTTTTTCTTTGCATTGGAGATGGTCGTGGCGGTCATCGGAGCGTCAATGTACTCTGTGACCGTCTTCAAATTTGATGGAGTGATCGCTTTATACACATTCGGGTCGACATTCTGTGTCAGCGTCATGCACCGGATGTAGTCGATCGTCTCTTCTATGGTCATCGCCTTGCGGGACAAGTAAGGCTTGTGCCATTTGGCTTCCCATTTTGAAAGAGAGACCAGCGAATGCTCCAGTTGGAGCGTCTGCTCCTTGGTGTTGATAAAGTTTCCGACCCCGTCAAACAATTCGGTAGCCGGTACTGTGATCTTCAGCATCGCCGGTCCTCATTGTCATCAGTTTTCAGGAACAGCGGGAGCTTCGGCACTCTGATCGGCCGGAGCTGCCTTTTCCGTCTTGGGAGGAACAATGCCGTTGACGAACTCGCTCGCAGCCTTAGCGTCGGTCGCCAGTTCCATGAACAGGTTGCTATACGCCTCAGTCTGAGCGAAGGCATCGCGGACTTCCTGGTTCTTGATGAATCGACGGCCGTCCGGAGACTTCTCACCGTAAGCGCGCAGAATGATGTCCTTGAAAGTCTCGATGATGACCTTGCCGTTCTGCGCGGCAACGATGCGGTTGATCATTTCGACCAGACCTCCCTCAACAGAGACCTCCAGTTCAGTCACCTCAGCCTGCGTCAGGTTGAAGTAAAAATCCTCCTTGCGAGCGGTACCGTTGTAATCGGTATAAGCGATAGTTTTCTTAAGCATGATGCTTTCTCCTTTCAAAAATTAAAGAAAGCGGAGCCCTCGGTGAAGAGAGCCCCGCTTGTCAATTGTTCGATTAGCCCGCAGCCTTCATGATCTCAATGATCTTCTCAGGCGTCGGGAGAGTGGGTTCAGCTTCATCCGTGCCATAGAGCAGCTCTTCCAGCTTGGTGAGTTGCACCTTGTTGGTCTTGGTGGAGTCGATGACGAAATGTGCTGTCGGCTTGAAGCCGGGGACTTCCACAGGAGTGGTGCTCAGATCCCAGCTCATGGACGCAGCCTCGGGGCTGTCGTTCACAGTCTGGTTGTTCTTCTCAGAGGGAGAAGCCTGTGCACCGTAAACCAAGTGGATCTTATAACCAAAGTTCGTGCCGACCGTGTCATTGCCGATCAGGGTACGATAGCTGAAGCCGAACATCTTGCGGTTCTGCTGGGCGATGGTAACGCCGGGGGCAACCTCAACGCAGCCGTTGCAGGCCTCGAACTCGGGGGGATAGGTGTACGCTTCGATGGTGGCGCCGAAATCCTCAGCAGACATCAGGTTCAGATACTTGATGTTATCCGCCCAGACCGGATTGGGCTCACCGCCAGAGGGGTTCTCGTTCACGGCACTCAGGCCGTTCCAGGCAACGCCGTTGGCGTAGTTGTTGTCCTCACCCATCGGGAACAGGACACCGTGATCGACGCCGGTCTCATACAGACGCTCGCCGATCTGATCCCATTTGATCTTACTCATTGCTGTTTCCTCCTTTTAAGGTTAGAAATATAGGTTGAACACATCATGGTTCAGATTGTCTGCGGTATAGTGCCGCTCATGACTGCATAGCGGAAGTGCGGCGATCTTTCTCGGTAAATCGCTGTCAGGATTTCTGTAAATCACAGTTACCTGATACCGGTCGTGAAGCGCATAAGGCTGATTGTCAGCAAAAATAGGTTCAATACGGCTGCGCTCGTAAACGATGCAGTCATAAATCATTTCCTTGCTGGCGGGAGGCTGAAAGTACACACGACACTTTTCGCCTCGGTCGGGGCACCCAAGAATATCAGATAGAGTCTTCTGAAGAAGCAGTCTCTCCATTGTAGATACCTCCGATCGTCAGGATCAGTCTTGGATAATGGACTTCAACATTGGATATCTTCCAATTTGCCCCAATAAAGCCAACATACCGCATTCGGTGGAAATTCTGGTTGGCAAACGGATCGGCGACTATGCTGATCTCATTCGCAACATTGATGTCGTCATTGAGCGTTTCCGATGACTGAAGACGCCTGGTGTTACGGGTCAAGTCTCCGAAGTACATCCGCTCCGTGATTTTTTCCACATATACACCAGGCGCCGTTTCCACCGTTTCAGCATAGCCTACCGGTCCATAAAATTTTGCCATTTTGAATTTTCTCCCTTAGATGCCTTCGTGACCGGCATCCTCGGTCTGGCCGGAAGAGGCCTTCACGGGCTCTTCCAGTGCGATAGCAGACCACAGTCTGGTCAGCGCGCCGGACAGACGAGTCTCGATCAGGTACTTCTCCTGGTTGAAGTCGATGTCGAACTGGTTGAAGCGGGTGATCTCGCCGCCCTTGGTAGAGCCGACGGTGTAGTCGCTCAGGTTGACGAAGATACCCAGCAGGTTATGCTTCTTGCCGTTCTTGTCGGTACGGGCCAGACCCTCGAACTGCTCAGCAGTGTGCAGCTCGTTGATGTTCAGCGCGGCAGCCAGATCAGCCTTGGAGTTGTAGATGCGGCGACCGTTGGTGTCACGGGCCAGCAGCATCACATTCACCAGATGCGGCGTGCAGAAGAAGTCGGGAGTGCCGGTACCCTTGAACTTCTCGCGGGAGTAAAGGGCGGCCGTGATGATCGCCTCGGCGTAGATGTAGTTCTCGCCGAAACGGGAAGCAGTGCCGGTACCCTGAAGCTCGTTGCGGGCAGCCTCGATGTCCACATCATAGTGGATGGTGTAGAGATCGTCGTCATTCCAGATAGAACGGACATGCTCCTCAGAGATCTTGTGTTCATCCGCCTCATCGCGGCCGTCGCCGATCATGATGGCGGTGGCGACCTCTTCCAGCAGAGTCTGACGCATCACACCGTACTGATACTCGACCACATCGAAATCGGTGATGTCGATGATGTCATCGCGGTGCATGGAGTCAGTGATGTAGATGGTCTGCGGATCGGTGGTGCGCTTCATCAGCTTCATGTTGCCGGAAGGAACCTTCTTCTTGCCCTTCTGGTAACCATGCGCGCGGATATCATCGCCGCGGGCATCCATGTTGCGGGTACGGATACGGCTGATAGGGCTCTTGTGGACCTTGTTCATGACCACATTGACCCAGCCCTGGTCACGGGTGATGAGCTCAGGAGCGCCGGTGCGCAGATCCTTATACTCAGGGAACAGGGCCTCGATGTCGTCAATACCGTGCTTCAGAGTATCGTTATGCTGCTCGGCGTAGAGCTTCATAGCCCCCTGAAGAGTGCCGACGCTCTTGAGCTTGGCGCTGGCGATGATCTCAGTCTGAGCGGAATGGCTCAGGGTGGTCGCCTGATTGTCCTCAAGCTTCTCAAAAACATTGTGTTTCATAGTCTTATCTCCTCCTTCGGATTTGTCAGAATGTTCGATGTGGCCGTCGTCCTTCTTCTCTTCGCCATCATCGTCGTCAGAATCGCTGTGGGCCATAGCATTGGCGAGCAGAGCAACCACAACGGTCTTCTGCTTTTCAGTCAGGCTGTTGATGACATCTTCAACGGTGTCACCGTCTCCGGTGTCTTTCTTGTCGCCATCAGCGGACTTCTTGCCGTCATCGGCAGAATCATCAGCTTTGCCTTCATCTGCATGGGCGAGCGTGATAGGTTCGTTGGCACAGAAGATGACTTCCTGCTCAGCGCCCTCTCCATGAGCAAGATCGACAAAGTCGATGAATGCTCCGGGATTTGCACCGGCGACCACAAGACTCAGCTCCTTGATGTCACCATGCATCACATTTCCGCCCTGCTGCTTCAGACCGTCGGCATAGATGGACAGGGAATCCACATCTCCATGCTGTACGATCAGCTTAGCAGCCTTACCGGCAGCAGTTTCGTTGAATGTGCAGTAAGCGTAAACGCCATCCTCGCGGTTTTCCAGCAGCGCATTGCCCAGAATATTGGTCGGGTCGTCATGCTGGTGATTCCATACGAGGGGGACGATCTTTCCGTCGCAATGCGCAAACGCATCACGGCGAATGGTGCGGCCATCACTGCACACAAAGTCGTTGCGCGTCGCCCAGCCGCTGAAGTCGTACTTAAGTTTCTTCTCCATTTTGATTGTTGTCCTCCTTCGGTGTTGATGCCGGCGTACTTTCCGCCGGTGCGCTCAGATTGCTGTTGCGCAGCTCGTCCGCCTTTGGGTCGGAAGAAGGCTTCATGCCGATCTTCTGCCGGATCTCATTCGAGGTCATGACCTCGTTGCGGGTGAACTTGTCAGTCATCTCAGCGATCTTATCGACAGGCACCAGCTTGAAGGGATCTCGGAAGAACAGGATGGACTGCTTTTGCGACCGAGCAGTTTTGGTGAGGAATTTCCTCTTGATCTCATCAACGATGGCAGAGAGAATCGGCTCAACAATTCGAGTCAGGTAGTTCTGCATCGTCTTGTCGTCGGCAGAGCCATCCAGAATGCCCTGGGTCAAACCTAACTGGCTGTAAAGCATACTCGTCAGGTATTCGATCTGGGACATCAGGTTGTTCTCGACGGGGCGATTCAGTTGGACCACATGCTCAGTTCCGTCAGTGTACGCAACACCGTATTTGGAGCTGGCTAACTGGTTCTCGATATCTTGTCGGCGCAATTCCGCCTGTTGACGACGTGCTTCTGTCTTGATGACATACGGCAACTGAATGATGAGGTTCAGCTTTCCGGAACTGTTCTGCTCGTCAATGGCGTCCAGCAGGTTCAGCTTTCGGATAAGCCGCTGCATCGTAGAGTTCGGTTCATTCATGACAGCATAGAAAGGATTCTCCACAATGCCGACGGTGCTCTTGGGAACAAGAATATCCTCTTTCTCACCGCGCTGGTCATTGTAGACGCGAACCTTTACATGCTGCGGGAACCATTCAAGAATCTTGCCGGTCCGCATCGTCTCGATGTCAATGCCGCCGGTTTTCTCAGGATCAAAGTTTGTATCGACAGGGATGATAGCAACGCAGCCCTCGTCCAGCATCGACATAACAATGTCCTGCATAAAGGCCCTTCCGGTCTGGTCAACATTGGCTTCTACCGTTAAACAGTTATTAAGCCCACTCTCGATGACCTCCTTGAATCGGTCGCTGCCATCCAGTCGCACATGCTGAACGGTCATAGATGAGACATCCAGCGCAATACGGTTATAGACCGAGGTAATGATCGAACGCTCATTTCCACGGCTGAAGAGTGGACGGTCGGGGCGATAACCGTAACTCGGCCCAATCGACATCCGAGAAACATAAGAATCTCGGTTCATGAATGTATTCCATGCGTGCTTTAGCCGCGTGGCAACTGTCATTTCCATTCGGAACTCATCACCTCCTTCGTGACATAAAGAATTCCGCAGACCTGTAAAAAGTCTGCGGATCAGTACCTTGCTTCTTTTATTCAAATGCCTCCGGATTTCGCTTATAAGCGATATAGGCATCCATCATAGCCGACACGGCGTCGATCTTCTGCTCATACCGCTTCTTCATCAGCTTCCGGTTTCCGTTGGTATCTTCCATGGCGATGCAGTTACCCATAGCATAGGTCATCAGCTCTTCGTCAAAGAGGAGCATCCGGTCTTCGGCCAGCTTCTTCAGCTCACCCAACGGAACGGACTCCGTCTTCGCGCCCTGAATGACTTTCTCAATGCCGAACGGGCCGTTCTCAGCCGCCCAGCGTTCCACAAACTCCTTGGCGTTGTATGGGTCATAGCCAAAGCAGCGGACATCATACCCACAGGCAACGATGTACTCGTCCAAGTCCTCATAGACCTGCATCGGGTCCAGAACCGTTCCATCCAAAACGACAAGACTACCCTCATCCATAAACTGCTCATACTTATTACGCATAGCAGCGGGCAGCTTATTCAGCGTTCTGGAAGTAATGTAGTTTCTGGTCTTCACGCCAAAGGAACCGTTACGCAGCGGGAACAAAAAGGTGAACGAACAGAAGTCGTCACCCTGAGAAAGGTCTCCGCCCAGCGCGCAGGCCATCTGCCAGTAATCGCGTTTGCGATGCGGCAGCGTCTCTTCGTAGGTGAAGTAATAGGTGTAACCCTCCATCGGCAGTCCGAAACGCTTGGCAAGAATATCATTCCTTGCGGCCGGTGCTTTCTCGGCGCGTTCCACATCAAGCTGATAAGTCTCGTAACTTACCGTCTTTCCGATGTTCGGGTTCGCCTTCATCCACATCTCCGGATAGCCGACCTCGTCGACAGAGTCAAGCTTGTACCACCAGATCGAAACATGCGGGTTTGGATAATCCCCCTTGAGAATGCTCATAAGCTCCATTTTGATGGTGTCACCGGCGCCGTTACGAACAGTACCCTCCGAACTGGTGGCCACGATCAGATAGTCGTCCACCTTGGAAGCGCCCTGCTCGATAGCGCCGATAACATCCTCGCGAATGTCGCCGGAGAGCCACTCGTCTACGGTTGCGATCTTGCATCGAAGACCTTGCAGCTTGTTGATCGACATGGGGCGGATCTCAATAAGAGAGCCGGTCAGAAAGTTCTCAATGCCTTTCTTGGTCGAAGCCAACTTGACGCGGTTGGCCTGCGAACCGGTCGTGTTCTGAAGTGAGCCTTGGGTCAGAAATTGGAATACGGGGCCGCGGGCTCTTGTAATGGCGGTGCGGATCGGTGACATGACCTCTTCGGCAAGCTTCATGGTTGGAGCCGTCGTGATCTGATGGGTCGTACTTGTGTCCACATTCTCAAAGAATGATTGGATGCACGAATCATAGATCGACTTAGCGGCACCTCGTCCGACGATCAGGTATTGCTTGTTCACAAGCCGCTTCTTGATCATCTTCTTGACATAGTGCCCGCCTCGTCCGTCCGCGTTCGGCTCATAGACCGTGCGCTCCACAAAGTAATACCAGCCGAATACCTGCTCGCCCCACAGCTTGAAGCTGTCAAGGAGGTGAAGATCGGAACCATCCGTCAGAGTCATCTCTGCCTCGCAATACTTGATCCAGCCCTCAACGGCTTTATCATCGTAATAGATTCCTGGATTTGCGATCAGATCGTCGATCCGGTTCATCTCCATCGAAATCTCTTTGCAGACAGGGATCTCACCCCGAATCACCGCTTCACGAAATTTCCCGTAATACCGGGGAACAGCAGTATTCGACAGGGCCATTCAGTATTACCCCGCCTTCTTCTGCAACTGCTGAATTGCGAGAGCAATGCTCAGAGCCGAGCTGCCGACAGCCAAAACCGTTCCGGCATTGTCAAGCACATCGGAAAGATAGCGGCGACCTTTGGACACCGACTCCTTGGCAAACAGATCGTTGTACTGCCGTTCCAAAAGCTCGCGGTTGATCTGGTCGCGAAGCTCCTTGTCGGTCTTCTTGCTCAGGTCCATCCGCTCTTTCTTCGTAGCCTTGCGGCTGTCCTGATCCATCTTCTTCGCCCGATTAACAAGTTCGGAAGTGGCATCCACAGCTTTCTTGGTCGACTCAAGCTTGGAGGGCGGGGCCGGCTTTTTCGTCAGATCCTTATATTTGTTTTCCAGAGATAACCGATTGATTGCCTTTCTAAGGTCTTCATCTTTCATCTCTTTCACAGGATCTTTCTTCTCCTGCTGCTGAGCGCGGCGTTTTCCCTCAGAAGTGTAACTGCCGTCTGAATTCTGGAAACGGCGAACGCCCCATTTCTGGCCTTTGATACCATAGTGGCAAAGTTCATCCATTTTGACTTTCCTCCTCTCTTGCAGCATTATCGGCCGCCACGAAAAGACGCCACTCAAACTCGCTGATCTGACGGTTCATCGCGTCAACAGCAGAGGAAGCGGTAGGCAGGTCGAAAAGCAGCCGAACTTTAAGGTGCATATAAGATTTTACAAGGGCAAGCCGACCGGGGTCATCCTCCAGAAAGTCAGACCACTTTTCATCAGCCCCTGAAATGGCAAAGCCTTTCTTTGGGCCAACTCCCATTTGTCCAAGAATGGAAAAGACGGAGTTGATGTGCATGATGAGGTCGGCGTCAAAGTGAGTGTAGCTCTCGTCAATTCCGAGAAGCTTCTTCACTGATGTCAGGATGCTTTCAGTCGTATCCATAGATGCACTCCTTACTTGGAAAGGGCAATGTACTTTCTCATACAAAAGCCCTCGACCCCATCAGAAGTGCGAACTTTGTAAAAGTCTTCCGTGGACGCATCAAAGTCAACGCATACCTGCGTCAGCGCGTCAATGACAACCGCAACATCTGCGTTGATGTCAGGAAGTTTACGCACATTCAGATAGAGACAGTTAGTAACAATACCGGAGCCAGTGTGCGGCTCATTGACCGCTTCTGCCTCAGTGCAGAGTTCCGTCACATCCTGACGCTTATCGCGAAGCTCCTGAATGATGTCCTGCTTGCGAGGATTATTCTGCATAGTCGGTTCCTCCTTTGGTTTAATGTTTCCAGGGACAGGTATCATTCCTTGTCCGCTGCGGTGGTTCGGTGAGCAACAGATTTTTGTCACCGTAGTGAATTGCCTGATGCGTCTCATGGGTCGTTGTGATGAGATACTCAGGGTCGAGCAGAATGTCTGTCCGTTCCAGAAGATCTCTCTGCCGAATCGGGTTCAGATGGTGAATGATGACTCTACCAAATATCTCATGACCTTCGATGCCAAGGTCGCAGCCAAGATCTCTTGCAATCACCGTGTCTCGGATCTTCTTCCATTCCAGCGACCTGTAAAAGACCTGGTTCATATAACGGTCAAATCCGAAAGTCGTTTCACCGACGATGCCGTCAAGCCTAAGATACTCAAAGCGCTCTTCAAAGGTTGGAAGAAGAACAAGCTCTGAATAGCATTTAATATTCATCCTCTTCGTCCTCCTGCCCCTGATAGCTCTTCATAGCCTTGGCCGCCTTGAGGTACAGTTCCTCCATCTTAGCGGAGGACTCGATCGCTTCGGCCTTTGCCGCGGCAAGATCCCTTTGCTTCTCAAGCAATTCTTTTTCGATCTGGGCTCTGGTGGAGCCGAGTTTTAGAAAATGGGAAATCACCTGAGAGGAAGCGGTGCCGTTGCGCATTTGCTCTTCGGCAACATCAATGGCTAAGGCGATCAGTTGCTTCTCTCTTGCTTCAGGAGTAAGAGCCGCACGGGATTTAGGTACTTTCTCAGATGATCTTGCGGCCTTTGCCATCCTTGCCACCTCCTCTCGCTGTGTTTGATCATGGTATTCACTTTGTTTTACATCACTTATTTGGACTTTGAGACAGGGCTTGAAAGAACCCACAGAACTGACTGGCTGAACAAGTTGAAAGGAGAAATCCCCAAATAAAAGATGGAGGTAGAGAAAGCACTTGCATGACCCGGTCGTGGCAATTCCATGGAAAGAAGAACACATCAGGAGGTGAAATATCAGCCCTGTGGGCCCGTTCAAACCCTGTCTCGTCGCCCAAAACTCCCGCCGGCTGCCCCAACCCCGAAAAACATTTTTCAAAAATATCCCCCGGAGAATTTTCAAAGACCGCCCAAAACAACCATGGTCAGAATATCGAAGGAACGCATGAAGGTGAAGGACGCAGGATGCGCCAGGAAGA
>ENA-ORCN01000115-ORCN01000115.1-human-gut-metagenome-genome-assembly--contig:-NODE-115-length-62803-cov-29.339652_pt1 | contig 62803 bp, 57 predicted proteins | sample MGYA00242984_ERZ507984 | MGnify/ENA primary metagenome ERZ507984 (study PRJEB26167, sample SAMN06115395) | human gut metagenome | host: Homo sapiens | place: China:Hubei | collected 2016-05-19... | reverse complement strand
AAGAACCGCCCGGATATGTATGAAGTGCTGCGACCTTACATGGACATTGCGATTGCCAATGCAAAGCGATTGGACAAACAAAATGAAGGACGGAAACCCTCTGAGTCAGCACCCGGAACGAAAGTTTACGAACTGGTTGAGATGCTGAAGCCTTATCTTTCGGACACGCAGTGATGTTGACGATGGAAAGGAGGCCCACGCAATATGTGTGATGTGCTTGATAAAGTGGAAAACAGAGGCATTGAAAAAGGCATCGTGAAAGGCGAGAGCCGCGGAGAAAACAAAATGGCTTTACTGGTAAAGAAGCTTCTTGACCAGAATCGCATTGACGATGTAAAGAGGGCTTCTGAGGATGAAAAGAGCCGTGCGGAGTTGATGGAAGAGCTTGGAATCAACTGAAGAATTGAAAACCGCGATGTGTCGTTATTCCGAACGCTCTGTAATTTTGGCTGCTATCAAGGATGGCAGGAATTGAGTCACCAGAAGTTGGTAACCTTCACGGGGTTAGGTCCTTGGATGCTAAGGAATACGCTTATTCCAAGGATAAAAAGCGCCATGTCCACAAGTTCACAGACTTTGCGGTAAACCTGTATATCTAACATTGATCCCCGTTGACTTTCAACCGAAGGTCAACGGGGATTTTTGGCAATATTGCATACATATTTCATTAGGCAAAAAAGCGCAGAGTATACAATATAGGGTATTAATCACTTGAAAAATAACAGAAATTTTGATATACTTTTTTAGCGGTGATGGTGTAATTGGTATAACACAGTCTGGTAGTGGATGTACCATCATTGGAAAGTCTGCTATTAGAAAGTCACGCAGGTTCGAACCCTGCCGCCGAAAGAAATTGCTACAGGCGATTTTTTTCGGGGGCAGAGTTTTCTTTTTATTGGGGTTGATTACATGGATAGAAAAAGCTACTATGAAAATTATCAAGCTAATCTCATGTTGCTGAATTGTGAGATAGAACAGGTGAAGATTGCCGCACAGAAAGCAATTGGAGAAAAGGCTTGGTTTGAAGCAACACATCGTGATCCAAAACAGATAGCGACTACGGACACTAAAATCAAAGCCTGCACAAGACTTTACACATTTTTGTTGTGTTCTTGGTTTGAAGCACGATTGTTAAAAATGCTTTATGAAAACTCATCTGTCGCATTTACAGATCAGGAAATTGCGGACATTCGAAGTAAAGAACCAAACTATAACGAAATGAGCAAAAAGTGGAAAGAAAGCTTCTCCATAGCAATATGCCGAAGTTACGGTTTTTCATACACCCCTAACACAGATTACACCTCTCAGTTTGTAAACGGAAGTATGGAACAGAAGAACTACACTACGGTATGCGACTTCTTTTCTGATATTACTGATGCAATCACTATTCGAAACAGGTTAGGACATGGCCAATGGGATATCCAATTCAACGGGAACAATACCGGTGTAGTTAATTATCCCTTTTTCACGAAGTACGATAATATCCAGAAACTAAGTATGTTGAAGCAGGCGTTCAACGAAATTGCCGAAATCATTAATTCCTATGTTATATATAAAGATAAACACAACCCGAATTTTAATGCTATTATTGAGAAACGGATAAATAAGGTGTCTCAAATTAAAAACAGAATTCACACTTCGGATTATCAAAAGTATGCATACAAACTGGGTCAATTGCATGGACGAAAAAATGCAAACTATAAACACAATACATTTGGTAACTGATTTCCTATCCCCAGCGCTTTCGAGCCGGGGGTTTTTGTATAATGAAAAGGGGCTGTTGTAAAATGGCGCAACATGGACACCCTTGGCATCATTCAAAAACAATCGTTAAATCGAGCAATGTAAAGAAGCAAGTGCAATACATCTTTGTCAAAAATTTTTGGTTTTTGAGAAAAAGTGTTGCACTTGCTTTAATTTTAGAAAAACACAGTCAAATTTATCTTGTTGAATCGTTTGAAAATCGGACGTTGTATTTTGCAACATGCTGATTGCATTTGAATTTGTGTGAGGCGATAGGATAATATTGACAATATCAAAGCGTACCCGGTCTATGATTCGCTAACAGCCAGCAATGTGCAGCTGGAAGGTGTTGAAAAGTTTACATGGGTATGATTGATTCAATCTGTGCGTTGTGGTAATATAAGAAAAAGAAAGGCGGTGAGTCTGTGGCAGAAAAAGACGCATCTGAAAAGATTCTGGAATCCTACAATGATGTATTCTCTGATATCGTAAACGTGCTGTTATTCAACGGAAAGCAAGTTTTAGGTGCAGATGAATTGGAAGATCAAGCTTCGCGCACCTATTATAAAGCAGATGGCAGACTCCATGAAATTGAACGTGATGTTGCCAAACGATGGAAGAATGGTAATATCCGGGTGGCGTGTATCGGATTTGAGAACCAAACAGCTTCTGACCCGGATATGCCGCTCTGAGTGATAGGTTATGATGGTACAGAGTATCGGGCGCAGCTTCTGGGTGATAATGATACGGGGAATCGCTACCCAGTCGTGACGCTGGTTCTCTATTTTGGTCATGAGAAACCGTGGAGCGAGCCGCTTTCTCTGAAAGAACGGCTGAACGTTCCAAACGAGTTTGAGCCATACGTCAACGATTATAAAATCAATTTGTTCCAGATCGCATATCTGAACCGTGAGCAGGTAGAGCTGTTCCAAAGCGATTTCAAGGTGGTTGCAGACTACTTTGTGCAGAAAAGAGAGAATGGCGATTATGTGCCAAGTTCACAGGATCTGACGCATGTGCAGGAAACGCTTCAATTGTTGAGCATCATGACGAATGACCACCGATTTGAAGACACATATAATACCAGTACCGATGACAGGAAAGGAGGCCCACGCAATATGTGTGATGTGCTTGATAAAGTGGAAAGCAGAGGCATTGAAAAAGGCATTGCAAAAGGCGTTGTGAAAGGTAAGGCTGAGGGTGAAATTGAAGGCAAAAATCAAATGGCTCTCCTTGTCAAGAAACTCCTCGATCAAGGCCGTATTGATGATGTCAAGCGGGCATCTGAAGATGAAGTGTACCGCGATCAGTTGATAAAAGAATTTGGCATTCGATAAGACCGGAGGCCCACGCAATATGTGTGATGTGCTTGATAAAGTGGAAAACAGAGGCATTGCGAAAGGCGAGAGTCGTGGTGAAAACAAAATGGCTCTACTGGTGAAGAATCTTCTTGACCAGAATCGTATTGATGATGTTAAGAGGGCTTCTGAAGATGAAAAGAGCTGTGCTGAGCTGATGAAAGAGCTTGGAATCAACTGAAAAGTGTAAATCACAGAGTTTGAATACTCTATGATTTTGATATTTGTTTGGGCGGTGGTTAAGGCTTTGCGAAAATAAAGCTTTAATGGTGTAAAGCGGACAAAAGCCCGTGTTTTTTATAATAAGAGACTAAGATTCTTTTGGAGCTTGTTTTTGTGAGTGAAAGAAAGGTGCAATAATAACAGGCGTCCCACGTCCGCAAGGAAAGCTGAATATCTACACTGGAGATAGCTAAGGAGCAGACAACAGGTAGTGCTAGCTGACAGATTTTAATGGCTTTATTGCTAAATATGAATAACCTGTAGTGGAGGTACCAAATATGTCTTGGGATGTTGCAGTAGAAATTCTTGAAGGTCGCTCGGAGTATAATTCTTGGGAGTATGCGTATATCCGTGATGCTATTCGCAATAACTGCAGTAAAGGCTCGCAGGCTTATGAGTACTATCGTATGAAACTGTATGATCTTAGTGGAAAAGACGAACTGTAATCGATAAAATGTTTCTCGAAAGCATTAGGCAATCAACTCGGATTTCGGATAAGTGAAATCCGAGTTGATTTATTATAAAAAGGCGAGAAAATACTTTCTGCAACATTCTCTGCTAAGAGCCTTTTGCGTCTTGTTTTGTGAGCGGAAAGAAGGTACAATAATAGCAAGTGACTCACATCTGCGAGGTGATACGATGCTGAACATCTACTTTGGAGATATGCCAGAAGCAGTCTACAATACGTCGGTTTATTTCAACTACACTTATGAGGATGAATGGCTGACTTCTGATTTTGCAAAAGAAGTTATCAAAAAGATAGATAAATCAAATGTTTTGGGGCCTCATGCAATCGAAAGTCCGGTTTTGGGTATGATTCCACCGGAGAGTTTGTCTGGCGGGACAAAAACACTGTTGCTTATGGCAAATGACCCGGAAAAGGTATTCAATGCCTCGACTTGCGGTAACAACTGCGCACCCTTTATTCTCAAATTGGCCAAGAAAAAAGACCTGACAATCAATCTGCGGCACCTGATGGATTTTGGAAAGAAAAAATTCCCGGTGGCCGTAAAAGTTTTGAATACAGGTGATGTGGTACACAGCATGGAAGAACTGATGCCGGTTGCATTCAAGTTCGTGTGAGGCTATGAGATGAAGGGTAAACATAAAATCGAAGTCCGGAGCAAACGAATTGTTTTTACCATAGAACTGGAACGCAACATCACGATTCTGCGCGGCGACAGTGCAACGGGCAAGACAACGCTGGTTGAGATGCTGAGTGCCTATGAAAACTATGGTAGAAAAAGCGGCGTTACGATTGTCTGTGATAAAACGTGCAGAGTCCTGTCTGGCGCACTCTGGGAAGCTCAACTGAAAGACATTCAGGACACCATTGTGTTTGTGGATGAAGGCAGTACCTTTGTTTCAAGCCTTGACTTTGCCCGTGCGATTCAGCATTCGGACAACTACTATGTGCTGGTCACGAGAGAAGATTTAAGCACCCTGCCGTACAGCGTAAACGCTATTCTGGAACTGAAAAAGACTACCAGCCGCTTCAAACGAACCTATAATAAGGCGTACCCGGTCTATGACTCACTGACAGCCAGCAACGTGCAGATGGAAGGTGTCGAAAAGTTGCTGACAGAGGATGCAAATTCCGGGTATCAGCTGTTTACAAAAGTCGGCGAGAAATACGGCGTTGTCTGTATTTCTGCGGCAGGAAAAGATAACATCAAACAAAAGATCTTCCCGATGAAATCCGAGAAGGTTCTGGTAATTGCAGACGGTGCGGCGTTTGGCCCGCAGATGAACGATATTTATCGCCTGATGCAGGAGGATAGCGCAAAGTTCAGCTTGTACCTGCCGGAATCGCTGGAATGGCTGCTTCTGAAAGCAGATTTGCTCGGACAGCCGGACATTCTTGAAATCCTGCAACATCCGGCAGATTTCATCGAGAGCAGCGAATTCTTCAGCTGGGAACGGTTCTTTACCAACTTGCTGGAACAGCGAACGAAGGATGTTCCCTATATGCGGTATGACAAGGCAAAACTGCCGGAATTCTATTTGCAGGAAGAAAATTTGGAGAAGATCATTGCGGAGATGGGGTAAAACACACTGGAAATTCACAAATAACGTATCATCGTTACTCCGAACGCTTTGTAATTTTGGCACCCGCCCAGGCTGCTATCAAGACCCCCCGCAAGTGATTGCGTGAGGGCTTGAGAAAGCACAAATAATGCAAGTGAACCGCCCCGGTTTCCGTAACAGGAGATCGGGGCGGTTTTTATATCGTGGATTATATTTATTTTACATATTTACACAAAAAGATTTGAAAAGAAGCGGAGGCGGTGACTGGTTGAAAATTTAAGAGCGACTGAGTATAATAAAACTGTAAAATGCTTTATTTGGGAAAAGAGGTCTGTATGGCAAAGTTTGTACCATTTATTATAAAAACAGACGGCAGTCAGAATATCAGTGTGAAAATCGTGCGCATGAAAAAGTCTGATGCGGTACAGACTGAAAAAGAACCCGTCTGGCAAACAAGCTGGTTGTCAGATTATATTCAGGATGATGCCTTTGAAAAGTATGCCTTAAAGACGAGTAGTGGCGAATTGGTTGCGCTGGCTGCATACGAAATATTGGAAAATGACGTGATGGTTCATATTACCTACATTGAGAGCCAGCCGGAAAGCAATCCGACAATTGTCGGGCATTCTAAAAAGTATCAGGGCATTGGCCGAGTGTTGATTGCGTACGGAATCAAGCTGTCGATTGACCATGAATGCGGCGGGACGGTCACGTTCGAGGCAAAGGTTCCGGAGCTGGCAGAGCATTATGTCCGGGACTATGGAGCTTGTCCATTGCCGAGTTTTGGCGGAGCACCGCGTTATGAACTTTCTGGTGAGGCGGCAATGAACATCTTTGTAACTTACTTGAAATGAGGTGTGTTTGATGAGTGCAAAAGAATATTTCCAGCGTGATGCAGAGCGAGAGATATTTTATCGCACATTTTATCAAATTTGCAGACGCTTTAATGTCACATGGTCAACAGCAACGCCGGAAGTCCGAGCTTTTATTGAGGAAGTTACCCGTGTGACTTATGAACGGGAAAAAGCAAAGCGTAACGGAGTTTCTCTTAGTACAGTGAAGCCGTTCTTTGGTGATACAGCGTGTTAAAGAAACGGCAGATCACTGTTGCGAACGCTCTGTAATTTTGGCACCCGCTCAGGCTGCGATCAAGAACCCCCGCAAGTAATTGCGTGAGCGCTTGAAAAAGCACAAGTAACGCAATCGAACCGCCCCGGCTTCCGTAACAGGAAGCCGGGGCGGTTTTTGTATCATTTGCTGAATCTGAAAGATCCGCTTGTAAAGTTGGGAAAAAAGGTGTAATATTGGTGTACAGAGATTTAGAACAATGCATGATATGTAACGTCTCTGTGATCTGCATCAGCGGATGTGCTCCGAATGCTTGATAGGGAACAACACTTTCCCCGCCTTGCGGGGGTAATAGCCGGAAAACGGCAAACATCAAAAAAACTGAAAAAACCCATGAAAAAAGCAGCAAACATCCGCTTTATAGGACTTTTTGTGTGTTATTCTATCCTCAGAGGAACCCCGATGATGCGGAAAAAGCGATTTTCCTGACTGCAGTGGAGGTGGAACAGGATGAGACGACGAACGCTTTCTTACGAGGTACGGCTGTTTGCAGGCAAAACAGACCCGGTGAACAGCGGTTTCTGGCTGCCGCTCTGGATGCACCTGAGGGATACGGCGGGTATTATGGTGTATCTGGTGCAGAAGTGGCTGCCGGAAAGCGTCCGTCAGCACATCGGATTGGACGAGGACCTGCTGACACAGACCGCCTGCTTTTTGGGGTGGGTGCATGATATTGGTAAATTGAGCTGTTGCTTTGCCGGGCCTATTATGGAACTTTTGCCGGAGCCCAGACAGCGCTTGGAAAAATACACAACGCTCCGGTACCGGGCGCAAAACCGAGGGCACTCGCTTCATGCGCTGGCGAGCGAGGCCATCTTGCGGTGGCTGAAATGCCCCGACGGGCTTGCATCGGTAGCAGGAGCGCACCATGGCAAGCCACAAACCGGGAAGGACGTACTTGACCAGCTGGGCGATGAGGAAGAAGAAGGCTGCTGGGAATCCAACTACTGGCCCGAGGGCGAGCAGAAATTCTGGGAGAGCTGCTGGCGGGAACTGTTTGACTACGCCTTGCAGGAAAGCGGCTTTTCCAGCGTGGACGAGCTGCCGCAGCTGACCATCCCGGCTGAGATCCTGCTGACCGGTCTGCTCATTATGGCGGACTGGATCGCCAGCAATACCCGATACTTTCCGCTCATCCCTGTGGAAGAGGTGGGCAGCGATACCCTGTATCCTGCCCGTGTCAATCGGGCGTGGGAAGCGCTGGACCTGACCTCTCCGTGGGAGGTGCAGTCGGATGTGACGGAACCGGGGGCGTTTGCGGAACGGTTCGGCTTTCCGCCCAACGAAGTCCAGCGGGCCATGCTGGAAGCCGTCAGCCAGGCCCAGGAACCGGGGATGTTCATTCTGGAAGCACAGATGGGCGTGGGCAAGACGGAGGCCGCGCTGGGCGCGGCAGAGATTTTAGCCAAGCACGGCGGCGAGGGCGGCATCTTCTTTGGTCTGCCCACTCAGGCCACCGCCAATGGTATCTTTGGGCGGCTGCTGACATGGGCCGAAAAGCAGCCGGATGGGTTGGAGCACTCCATCAAGCTGGCCCACGGCATGGCCGAACTGAACGAGGCCTACCTCCGATTGCAGCAGGACACGGTGCGGGTGGAGGAGGATCTGGAAGCAGACCCCGATGCCGACCCGGAGAGCCGGGTGATGGTGCATCAGTGGTTCCGCGGCAATAAGCAGGGGCTGTTGGCTGATTTTGTCATCGGCACGGTGGATCAGCTGTTACTGGCGGCGCTCAAGCAAAAACATGTGATGTTGCGCCACCTTGGCCTTGCGGGCAAAGTGGCGGTCATTGACGAGTGCCACGCCTACGATGCCTATATGAACTGCTATCTTGACCGGGCGCTGACCTGGCTGGGCCGGTACAAAGTACCGGTGATCCTGCTTTCCGCTACCCTGCCCGCCAAGCGCCGGGTCGAGCTGGTCAGGGCCTACCTGAATGGAAGAACCGCCCCGGACGGCTTATGGCAGACCTGCCGGGGCTATCCGCTGCTGACCTGGACGGATGGCGAGAAGGTGGAGCAGACGACTATCCCGCTGGAAACCGAGCCACGCAGAGTGGAGACATTCCCGCTGACCGAGGAACAGCTGACCGACACTCTGCGCAGTGCCTTGCGGGAGGGCGGCTGCGCGGGCGTGATCGTCAATACCGTGAAAAAGGCGCAGGCCATTGCGGCCCGTCTGCGGGCAGAACTGCCGGAGTTTGAGGTGGTGGTATTCCACGCTCAGTTCCTCATGCCCGACCGTGCCGCCAAAGAAGAGGCGTTGATGAAGCGCATCGGCAAGCACTCCACCCCGGAACAGCGGGATAAGCTCATTGTGGTGGGCACGCAGGTGCTCGAGCAATCCCTTGATATCGATCTGGATCTTCTGGTCACAGAGCTCTGCCCCATGGATCTGCTTTTACAGCGCATCGGACGACTGCACCGCCACGAGGGGCGGGCTCGTCCCCGGCCGGTGGCGCAGGCCCGCTGTGCCGTGCTGGACACTGGGACGGAGGACTTCGACGAGGGCAGCAAGGCGGTTTACGGGGAATGGCTGCTCTGGCGCACCCGCAAGTTCCTGCCCACCGCCATCACCCTGCCCCATGACATTGCCCCGCTGGTGCAGGATGTCTATGGCTGGGAGCCCGACCCGCTGCCCGCCAGCCCGCAGAGCACTGCGGCCCGGGTGGAGTACGAAAAGGCCCAACAAATCAAAATGAGCAAGGCAGAGACTTTTACCATCCTGCCGCCAGAAGAGCACAGAAAGCGCCCTTCCCGGAATACGCTGGACAATTGGATGAATGATGTGGGTGCTGTCAGTGACAACGGTGCCCGCGCGGCGGTGCGTGACGGAGACCCTTCCGTTGACGTGCTGGTTCTGATGCGGGATGCGGCGGGAAATGTCCGCTTCCTACCCGATGAAACGGGGCAGCCCGGTGCCTGCGTGCCCACGGACGAGCCGCCTCAGCCGGAGATGGCGCTTCAAATTGCACGGCAGAAGCTGCGCCTGCCCGGATATTTCAGCAAGCGGTGGTCGGTGGAACAGACCATCGACGCACTGGAAGCCCGGAACCGGGAAGTGTTCGGGTTGTGGCAGCAGTCGCCGTTGCTGCGGGGAGAACTGATCTTACTGCTGGATGACCACCTGACCGCACAGCTTGCCGGGCAGGTGCTGCAATACGACCGTGAAAATGGTCTGACCTACCGGAAGGAGGAAGAGAATGAAGCAAATTGAGTATAATTTGCTGGAGGAACGCTGGGTGCGGGTGCGCGGGCAGGACTATACCGTGCAGGAAGTTTCTCTGCCGGATGCCCTGCTGCACGCCCACGAATACCGTGACCTGGCCGGAGAACTGCCCACGCAGGATACCGCCATGCTGCGGCTGCTGCTGGCGGTTCTGCACACGGTGTTTTCCCGGGTGGATGGAAACGGTATTCCGGCCCCCTTTGAGGAAACGGACGATGCCCTGACCCGCTGGGAGGAGCTGTACCGGCTGGGGCATTTTCCGGAAGCGCCCATCCGGGCCTATCTGGAGCAGTGGCGGGACCGCTTCTGGCTTTTCCACCCGGAACGCCCCTTCTGGCAGGTGCCGGAAGCGAAGATCGGCACGGAGTACACCGCTTCCAAGCTGAACGGGGAGCTTTCTGAGAGCAGCAACAAGCTGCGGTTATTCTCGTCCTATGCGGGTGAGGGCAAGGAGGGCCTGACTTATGCACAGGCAGCGCGGTGGCTGCTGAGTGTGAATGGCTACGATGATACCTCTGCAAAGCCCAAGGGCAAGGGTCTGCCCTCGGTGGGCGCTGGCTGGCTGGGAAAGCTGGGGTACATTCAGGCGCAGGGCAGCAATCTGTTCGAGACTTTGATGCTGAACCTCACTCTGCTCAAGGATGGCGTAGAACTGTGGGGGGAGAATCATCCCTGCTGGGAGCTGGACGAGCCCCGCAGTGCAGAGCGCACAGAAATCGCCCTGCCGGACAATCCTGCGCAGCTGCTGACCCTGCAATCCCGGCGGCTCCTGCTCGACCGAGAGGGGGAAATCGTGACCGGATTTTCTCTGCTGGGCGGCGATTTCTTCCCCCGGGAGAACGCATTTGCGGAACAGATGACCGTCTGGCGTGACCCGGATGCCAAAAAGAGCAAAAAGACCGGGCAAGTCACCTTTGTACCCAGCCGTCACGACCCGGCAAAGCAGTTCTGGCGGGAGTTTCCGTCCGTGTTCTGTGAGGAAGGGGAAAGCGTCCGCAAGCCTGGCGTTGTCCGCTGGGTGGAAATGCTTCAAAATGACCAGGACTGCCCGCTGGAACGCAAGCGGCTGATCCGCTTTGCCATCAGCGGCATGAAGTATGGCGATAAGGATTTCTTCGTGAACGATTCTTTCAGCGACAGCCTGACCTTTCAGGCCGCGTTGCTGGGAGAACTGGGGCGGCGCTGGACAGTGCCCATCCGGGATGAGATCGGGCGCTGCGAGCAGGCCGCGCAATGCGTCGGCCGCCTTGCCTGGGAGCTCTCCCTTGCGGCGGGAGATAAGAACGATACGACCGCGGAATCCGCCCGCACTCAGTTTTATTTTACCATCGATCAGCCGTTCCGACTTTGGCTGCAAAGCATTGACCCCGAAACGGACAAGCTGGACGAAAAAGCCGATGAATGGCAGGAGAAAGCCCGCAAACTGGCTGCAGAGCTGGGCCGCCAGATGGTGGAGCGGGCCGGAAATGCCGCCTTTGTGGGCCATAGGGTCGAGGTGAAAACAGGCGGTAAAAAGGACGAAAAGAAAACCGTTCTGTATACGGCCCCCAAGGCCTACAACAGCTTCCTGTACAATCTGCGGAAGCTCTATCCGAAGAAAGAAGGAGGAACAGCATGATAACGGATGCGATCCATGATTATGTGGCCGGACAGCTGAGCGGGCTGTGGAGTCTGCCCAAACCCCAGCGGCGTGCCCGGCTGGCAGAGCTGCGCCGGGGCGTTGGGCATCAGCCCGGCGACCTGCCGGCGCTGTGGGGCAGCTTCCTGCAGGAACTGCCCAAAGGGCTCTGGGGCAGGGAAACGGCGGCAGGAGAGTGCCGGGAACCATCGGAAGCCGAGTGGGCGGTCTACCTTGCCCTGACTCTCTACGCCCTGCACCAGCAGGGAGAAGAGAACATTTCCATGAATGAAAAGGGCTGCACGCTGGGCAGGGCGGTGCGCCTGCTGGCCCAGAATTCCGCAGCTGCCGCGCAGGACTGGACCGAGAGCAGCGTCCTGCGCCGGTTCAACGCACTGGCCACAGCGGATTCCATGCCCGAGGTCTCCCACTACCTCCGGGGGATGGTGCAGCTGTTCCGGGGAAATGAACCGAAGCTGAAACTGGATTACCCCCGGCTGGCTGTGGAGCTGTACCGGTTCCAGCTCCCGGATCAGGCAGCCAATGTCCGCCTGCAGTGGGGCCGGGACCTCTACCAGATGAATGCCGACACACCTGAAACCGAAGAAAAGGAGAATTGAAATGGATACCAAGCGTCTGTATGTTGATTTTCATGTGCTGCAAACGGTGCCGCCCAGCTGTGTGAACCGCGACGATACCGGCAGCCCCAAGACGGCTGTCTATGGCGGTGCCACCCGCGCCCGGGTATCCTCTCAGGCGTGGAAGCACGCGATCCGAGAGATGTTCAAAGATGAGTACATGCTGAATGCCGAAGATATCGGCAGCCGAACCAAAAAGATTGCAGATGTGGTGGAAAAGCAGATCAAACTGCTTGCACCGGATGCGGACGCAGCTAAACTGGCAAAGAAAGTAGTCAAAAACACAGGGTTTAAGGTGGACGAGAAGAGCGGAGAGGACAAACTTAAGACATTGTTCTTTTTGAGCGAGGCCCAGGCCAAAGCATTGGCTGAATTGGCGATTGCAGATTGCAATGACCCGAAGCAGTATAAAGATGCACTGGGGACGGCTCCTTCGGTAGATATGGCGTTGTTCGGAAGAATGGTGGCAGATGCGCCTTCCCTGAATTACGATGCCGCCGCTCAGGTGGCCCACAGCATCTCCACTCATGCCGTACAGAACGAGTTTGATTACTTCACCGCTGTGGATGACTGTGCCCCGGAGGATTCGGCAGGCGCGGGCCATCTGGGCACGGTGGAGTACAACTCTTCCACCCTGTATCGCTATGCTACCGTCAACATGGTGGAACTGGTGCACCTGCTTGGGGCTGAAAAGGCAGCCCAGGCTGTCCGGGTGTTCGGCGAAGCCTTCATCCGCTCCATGCCCACCGGAAAGCAGAACAGCTTTGCCAACCGCACCCTGCCGGATGCTGTCTATGTCACCCTGCGGGAGGATCAGCCTGTGAACCTCTGCGGTGCCTTTGAAAAGCCGGTGCGCAAGAGCCCCGAGGGCTATGCGGAACCCTCCAAGACGGCGCTGAAGCAGTATGCGCAGCAGGTGTATGCCTGCTATGCGGATGCTCCGGCCCAGAGCTTTGCTGTGGGCATCGGGCTGGACGAGCTGGCCCCGGCCATGCCCCTGAACCAGATGCTCACCGCGCTGGAACGTGCCGTAAAGGAGAAGCTGCCCGGAAATGAGGTGTGACCATGGCAACGCTGTTGCTTCGGCTGGCCGCGCCCCTGCAATCGTGGGGTGCGGATTCCAAATTTGAGACCCGCAAAACGAACCGGGAACCCACCAAAAGTGGTGTCATTGGCCTGTTGGCGGCGGCACTGGGTCTGCGCCGGGACGATGCCGCAGGCCTTGCCCGGCTGAACGGCCTGCACTTTGCCGTCCGTGCTGACCGGGAGGGCAGCCTGCTGGTGGATTTCCACACAGCCAACCGGGAAGAGGATCGAAAAAAAGGCAAGGCTCCCTATGTGACCTACCGCCATTACCTGCAGGATGCGGTCTTTCTGGTGGGGCTGGAAAGCGAGGACACTGCCCTGTTACAGGAGCTGGAAACGGCCCTGAAACATCCGGTCTACCCGCTGTATCTGGGGCGGCGTTCCTGCCCGCCCACCCTGCCGCTCTGCCTTGGTATCCGGGCCGGGAAACTGCTGGATACCCTGCGGGCCGAACCGCTGCTGGTGAAACAGAGGAATGGGGCCCCCTTGCGCATCGTGGCAGACGCGGACCCGGCGGATGCTGCTGCTGTGCCCCGGCGTGATCTGGCGGTGTCGTTCAGCCCCATCCACCGGCAGTACGGCTTCCGCCCGGTGCGGGAGTGGAACACAAACCCGCCGGAAATGCCCGGCGCGACCGAACATGACGCAATGGCAGAATTGAGGTGAGGAATCATGTATCTATCCCGCGCAGAACTTGACCCGACCCGCCGTGAGACCATGGTGGCGCTGATCTCGCCCCAGAAATTCCATGGTGCGGTGGAAAACGCTTTTCCCGGTGCGCGCCGCCGCAGGCTGTGGCGGCTGGATCAGCTGGGAGAAAAACTGTACCTGCTCCTGCTCAGTGAGGAACGGCCGGACCTGACCGCCCTGTGTGCGCAGTTCGGCACCGGTGCGCCCCCGGAGACCCGGCCCTATGACCCGCTGCTGGAACGGGTGACAGCGGGCAGCTGCTGGCAGTTCCGCCTGACTGCCAACCCCACCCGCAGCAAAAAAGACACTGCCGACCATACGGCCCGGGGTACCCTGAAACCCTGCTATCTCGAGGTGGAGCAGGAGGAATGGCTGTGGGCGCAGGCCGCAAAGCACGGCTTTACTGTCTCGGAGGGGGCCTTCGCAGTGACCCGGAAGCAGACCTATCACTTCAAGAAAAACGGCACCCGGCCCGTTACCCTGCTGGCTGTGACCTACGAGGGCATTCTGCAGGTGACGGACCCGGAGGCCTTCAAGGCCCTGCTGTGCGAGGGCGTTGGCCGGGGCAAGGCCTATGGCCTTGGCCTGATGACCATCATCCACAGGGGAGGAGACCATGGCTGAGATGCCGGTTTTTTCCCCGCCCACGCGGGGGTGATCCTGTGTCTGTGCTGCAATGTCCGGCAGCGGGAGCCTTTTCCCCGCCTACGCGGGGGTGATCCCAGGACAAGCCCCCGCAAGAAGCCCATCCGCAACTTTTCCCCGCCAACGCGGGGGTGATCCTATGCACACCCGCACAGTAGTGCATACCGATGGCTTTTCCCCGCCAACGCGGGGGTGATCCTTGACTTAGCTGTGTTACCTGACTGCCCAGCCCCTTTTCCCCGCCTGTGCGGGGGTGATCCTGAACCAGAACACCATGAACAACCAGGTTGGCACTTTTCCCCGCCTGCGCGGGGGTAATCCCTACTGCCATTTCCCGTCCAACCCGGAAGCGGGCTTTTCCCGCCTGCGCAGGGGTGATCCTTCCTGGGCGCAGACCTCAAAAAGGGAACACTGCTTTTCCCCGCCTGTGCGGGGGTGATCCTGCCATCGACCAGTCCCCCAAAAAGTACATCAACTTTTCCCCGCTTGTGCGGGGGTGATCCCTATGTGGTGCTGTACCAGATGCTCTGCCTTATCTTTTCCCCGCCCACGCGGGGGTGATCCTGCGGTGGTTTGCCACCTTCATCTGCTCTTCAACTTTTCCCCGCCCACGCGGGGGTGATCCTGTTATTGATTGCTTTGTGCAGGCGGTCAATCTCTTTTCCCCGCCCACGCGGGGGTGATCCCAGCAGCTTCTTATCTGCGTTCTTGCCTGCCGGGCTTTTCCCCGCCCACGCGGGGGTGATCCTCTTGGGCCGCACACGGCCCGCAAGTATGCCGCCTTTTCCCCGCCCACGCGGGGGTGATCCCGGTGACCTGCTCCGCATTCCGACGGAAAAGGACTTTTCCCCGCCTGTGCGGGGGTGATCCCCATATCCTCTGGGCCCGCATGATTGGGATGTCCTTTTCCCCGCCTATGCGGGGGTGATCCTGTGCGGCTCTACCAGCCGGACAAACTCGCCGTCTTTTCCCCGCCTACGCAGGGGTGATCCTGTGCGTGTGTCTACCAAGGGCAATAACAGCATCTTTTCCCCGCCTACGCGGGGGTGATCCCAGCAGACAGCTACCGCCCAGCAGACCGAGACTCTTTTCCCCGCCTACGCGGGGGTAATCCCGACAGCGGCTACATTGCCATGACCAAGCCCGGCTTTTCCCCGCCCACGCGGGGGTGATTCTAATTCCACTGGGGGCTAATATTGATACTGTTCCTTTTCCCCGCCCACGCGGGGGTGATCCCAAAAAAGAACGGATGGTGGTAACTGAGAGTAACTTTTCCCCGCCCACGCGGGGGTGATCCGAAGTTGCCCACACCCATGGACGGTTCCAGAATCTTTTCCCCGCCCATGCGGGGGTGATCCTATGATGGAGCGGTTTCGTGTGGAATTGCTCAACTTTTCCCCGCCCACGCGGGGGTGATCCCCTGATTCTGGTCGCAAATGACGAGGTGGCTGGCTTTTCCCCGCCTACGCGGGGGTTCCACATTGACAACCCTGCGCAAAAAGCAGATAATAGGTTTATCTTGAATGCAAATGCAGAGCGAGGGAAAGTATATGCTGTATTTTGAAAACGATTACTGCGAGGGTGCGCATCCGGCGATCCTACAGAAGCTGGTGGAGACCAACTTTGAAAAGGTCTCCGGTTACGGCACCGATCCCTATTGCGCCAGTGCGAGGGAGAAGATCCGTGCGGCGTGCGGCGCACCGGATGCCGATGTCTGGTTCATTTCGGGCGGTACCCAGAGCAACGCCATCGTCATTGCATCGATGCTGCGCCGCTGGGAGGGTGTGCTGGCCGCATCCACTGGCCATGTGGCTGCCCACGAGGCCGGTGCCATCGAGTTCACGGGCCACAAGGTCATCGGCCTGCCGCACACCAACGGCAAGCTGGATGCCGGGACTGTTGAGGACTGGTGCAGGACCTTCTATGCCGATGGAAATATGGACCACCTCGTGTTCCCGGGCATGGTGTACATCTCCCACCCGTCGGAGTACGGCACCCTGTACACCAAGGCAGAGCTGGAAGCGCTGTCCGCTGTCTGCCATAAGTACCACATGCCGCTGTTTATGGACGGTGCCCGTCTGGGCTATGGTCTGGCCGCCGAGGGCACCGATGTGACGCTGGCCGATGTGGCCCGCCTGACCGATGTGTTCTACATCGGCGGCACCAAGGTGGGTGCGCTCTGCGGCGAGGCAGTCGTGTTCCCCCACGGCGCACCGGCTCACTTTATGACCATGGTCAAGCAGCAGGGCGCTCTGCTGGCAAAGGGCCGTCTGCTGGGCATCCAGTTCGATGTGCTGTTCACCGATGACCTGTACCAGACCATCAGCAAAAATGCCATTGAGACCGCCGCCGTGCTCAAGAAGGGACTGGCCGAAAAGGGCTATTCGTTCTTCATGGATTCGCCCACGAATCAGGTGTTCATCGTGTTGTCCAACGAGCAGCTGGCCGCGCTGGAAGGCAAGGCTAAGTTCGGCTTCTGGGAGAAGTACGATGATACCCACACCGTTGTCCGCATTGCCACCAGCTGGGCCACCCGGATGGAAGAGGTGGAGCAGCTGCTGGAGCTGATGTAAGGGCACACCTGCCAAATGGCGGTGCGGCTCTTTGTGCAGGATGCAGATTGTATTTCCTGCGCGGATATGCTATTCTTAACTGGATAAAGGCTGCACTTTGTGCACCGTGGAAGGATGGTTTGTATTATGGGCTTTTTTGACAAGCTTTTTGGCGGCAAGGCCGCATCCGAGACGAAATTTTCCGGCCAGAAGATGACGGTCATGCTTCCCATTGACGGTAAGGTGATCCCGCTGGAGCAGCTGCCCGACGAGACCTTTGCCTCTGCGATCCTGGGCCCCGGCTGCGGCGTGGAGCCCACCGGCGACACCGTTTATGCTCCCTTTGACGGCACCGTTACGCAGGTGCCCGAAAGCCTGCACGCCGTTGGTATGATGAGCGATGACGGCATTGAGCTGCTGATCCATGTCGGCATGGACACGGTGGAGATGAAAGGACAGGGCTTTACCTCCCTGACCAAAGAAGGGGCTAAGGTCAAGGCCGGCACCCCGCTGCTGAAGGTGGATCTGGAAGCCATCCGCGCCGCAGGCCACCCCACGGCAACGGCCCTCATCGTGACCAACAGTGATGACCTGCCGGAGATCAGTGTTGCTGCAAACGGCGATGCTGCTGCTGGCACGCCGGTGTTCAAGTTCAAGAAATAAGTGAGAAGATCCCCCGGAGGCAGAGTGCTTTCGGGGGATTTTTGCGGAGAAAAGTCGTACTTATTTGCAAAAAAGCTGTATTTTGCGCGGTTTTCTCTTGCATTGCAGGGGAAGCTGTGCTAGAGTAGACAAAGTGTGAGCCAAAAACCGGTACTGTGAGAGGAAAAGTATATGGAAACAAAAAAGAAACACGAATTATCCCTTGCAAAACGCATGGCAATCTCTCTGGTCTGCGGCCTGGTGGCCGGTCTGGCCTTTATGTTCCTGCGGGAGCATCTGAACGCCAGCGGTCAGGCAGAGACCTGGACCACCATCAACAACCTGCTGTTCCAGGATATCACCGCCGAGGGCGCTGAGCGAGCCTTTGGCATCTTCTATATCATCGGCCAGCTCTTCATCAAGGCGCTGCAGCTGGTAATCATCCCCATGGTCTTTACCTCCATTTCGCTGGCCATCGGCAGCATTGCAGACACCCGCACCATGGGTCGCATTTCCGCAAAGACCCTGTTCTGGTTCCTGCTGTGCTCCTTCCTGGCGCTGCTGCTGGCAGGCTGTGTGGGCTACGGCGCCTACTCCATGGGCCTGTTCAACACCCGCATCGAGGGTCTGGCAGAAGCCAGCGGTTCCACCGGTTCCAACCCCCTGAACGTGGTGCTGAACATCATCCCCTCCAACATCGTCACTGCCTTTGGCAGCAATGGCGCTGTGCTTTCCAGCGTGTTCCTGGCAGTGGCCATCGGCCTGAGCATGAACACCCTGGGCGAGAGCCGCACCGCGACCCTGCGCCGCCTGCTGGGCGAGGTCAACGATGTGGTGGTCGTGTTCCTGAACTTCATCGTCAGCAACTTTGCCCCCTTTGCAGTCTTTGTGCTGCTGACCCGGACCTTCGCCATCTACGGCATCGATTACCTCAAGCCCGCGCTGGTCTATGTGGTGGTCACGGTGGTCCTGCTGCTGGCCTTCCTGGTCATTGCCTACCCGCTGGTCATTGCACTGGGTGCCAAGCTGAACCCCTTCACCTTCATCCGCAAGATCGCCAACGTGGCAGTGTTCGGCTTCTCCACCTCCTCCAGCGCCGCCACCCTGCCCCTGAACATCAAGGTGTGCGAGGAAGAGTTCGGCGTGGATGAGAGCATCGCTTCCTTCGTCCTGCCGCTGGGCATGACCATCAACATGGACGGTACCGCCATCATGCAGGTCATTGCCACCGTGTTCATTGCAGGCTGTGCCGGTTACACCGTCACCCCCGGCCAGCTGGTCGTGGTCGCCCTGCTGGCCCTGCTGGCATCTGTGGGCACCCCCGCCGCTCCCGGTGCCGGTGCTGTCATCCTGTTCACCATCCTGTCCGGTATGGGCTTCGTCAACGACGGCGCTCTGCTGGCCTACTCCCTGATCCTGGCCATCAACCGCCCCATCGAGATGCTGGTCACCTCCCTGAACGTGGTGGGTGATGCAGTTGCCAGCATCTGCGTTGCCAGGAGCGAGGGCCTGCTGAACGAGGAGACCTTCAATAAGTAACAATACGCCGTAACAGGCGCAGCAAAAACTCCCATGCACAGCATCTTCCGATGTGAGCATGGGAGTTTTTTTGTGTGGTAGTATTTGTGGGAAGAGTGTGATATACTCGGCTTAGTTCAACAAATCGGAATTTGAAAGGATGATGATATGATGGATAAATTAAAAAAGAACATGGTTTTCTACCTACTGTTGCTGATAGATTTTTATATCGTTCCTTGGTTTATAAAAAACACAGGAAGTGCAATGATTGTTATGTTAGTAATTATTCCTCTAATATGTTTAATAACCTCTGTTTTTTATGGGATTAGGAATGGTTTTAACTTCTGGTATATTTTGATTGTAGCAATAATGTTTGCGCCATCTATATTTATATTTTATAACTCAAGTGCATGGGTTTATGTAGTTGGATATGCTGTTATTGCATTATTGGGAAATTTAATAGCATTGCCATTAGGAAAAAGATAACTTCGCGTTTGTGGAGCAAAGCGGAATAATAAAGGAGCAGTGCTTCCGGTGGGTGGACCCATTGGAGAGCACTGCTCTTTCTTTGTGGGAAAATTCAGCTGGCAGGAGCGTTACAGCGTGCCGTAGGGTGCAATGCCGATCATGTACTCAACGCCAATGGCGACCAGAACGACCAATGTGGAGATGATGAAGCCGTGCAGCATGGGCTTTGCGCCGGAACGGCAGAGTGATTTAAAGTTCGTGTTCAGACCAATGGCCGCCAGAGCCGCGACCATCAGAAACTTGCTGATGGTCTTCAGGCCGGAAACCAGCCCGGCGGGCAGAAGGCCCAGACTGGTCAGCAGGGACATGGCAAGGAACGCAAGGATGAACCAGGGGAAAATGGAACGGATGCTCACCTTGACACCGTTGGCCTGGGCGCTCTCTTTCTTTTTCAGGTGCAGGTTGATGGCGGCAAAGACCAGAACAGCCGGAATGATCGCCAGCGTGCGGGTCAGCTTGACCATCGTTGCAAAGTCGCCGGCTGCTTCACTGAAAGCGTAACCGGTGGCTACAACGCTGGAGGTATCATTGACCGCCGTACCGGCCCAGAGACCGAATGCGGCATCGGAAAGCCCAAGCCACCGGCCAAGGAGCGGGAACACAACGATCATCACCGTATCAAACAGGAAGGTGGCGGACATACCGTAGGCGATATCCATGTCATCGGCCTCGATCACCGGCGCAATGGCGGCAATGGCAGAGCCGCCGCAGATGCCGGTTCCGGCGTTGATCAGGCTGCTGGTTTTCCAGTTGAGTCCGAGCGCTCTGCCGATCAGCGCGCCCAGCCCAAAGCAGGTGGCCAGGGTGAAGAGCATGACCGTCAGCGAAAAACGGCCCACGGTCAGCACGGTGCGGATGTTCAGGCTGGCACCCAGAAGGACAATGGCGAATTTCAGGACCTTCTTAGAGGTGAATTTAATGCCCGGCGCGGTTGTTTTGTTGGGTTGGAAAAACGCATTGATGGCCATGCCGATAAACAGGGCGATGACCGATGCGCCAATGAGGTGGAGCCCGGCGCTGCTTTCCAGCGTTTCCAGCCACTTGGCGATGCAGGCGATGCCCAGTGCCAGCGCGGCTCCGGGGATCAGGGCGGTGATCTTCTTTGACATTCGTTGGGTTTCCTTTCTTTTGCATGTTATACGGAAATAAAAACAAGCGAAAACCACCGGCAGAACCGGTGGTTTATTGCTGGAGAAAAGGGCGCTCAGAACGAGCCGCCGGAGGAGCCGCCAAAGCCGTCGCTGTCCACGGAGGAGCCGCCGGAGCTGCTGCTCTCCTCGTGGGGCGGGTCGTAGACCTGCACGCGGTCGGTGTGGGTGTAGTTGTCCACCTGCACCCGCAGCTTTAAGCCTGCGCCGATGTAATCGTTGGCCTCGGTCTTGAGCCGGGCTGTTTTCATCTGGCTGTACAGCACGCCGCAGACGATACCGGCAATGATCATGGGCACGCCGATGACGATGAGGAGCAGGATGGGCCAGCCGCTGGTGTCGTTGTCAACATCCAGAGGTTCGCCGTGTTCAGCGTAGAAATCCAGCGTGTCGGCGCACATGGAGAGGTACTCGGAGGCGGCTTCAGCCCAGTCGTCGTCCGAGAGATAGGGGACAACGGTATCTTCGATCTGCTCGATGCGGTAATCGGTAAAGGCTGTCACGCCGCCGCCGTAGGTGATGGTGACATACTTGCGGGAGCCGACTGCCAGCAGGAAGAGGATGCCGCTCTGTTCAGAGCCGCTGCCCAGACCGTTGGCAAGGTAGTAATCTTTGGCGTACTGGCGCTGGTCGGTGTCACCGATGCTGTCCACCACCAGAAAATACACGTCGCAGTTGTGGCCGTCGCTGGCGGCTTCGGCGGAAGTTTCCAGCTGGCTGTAAGTATCCGCATCGAACAGGCCCATCTCGTCCCGCACCAGCGGCGCGGCGGCAAAGGCGGGAATGCTCAGGCAGAGCGCCAGCACCAGTGCGGCCAGCAGGGCGGCAAAGCGTTTTGCAGTGTGTTTCATTCTGCCACCCCCTTATAACAACAGCAGGAACGCCAGCACTGCCATCAGGGGCAGGCTGATGCCCGCAAACCACGCGGCCACCCGGCTCTTGTCCACCGGCAGGTCGCCGATGAGCCGCCCGGTCTGCCCGTTCATGGCGAACAGGAAGTCCTTGTCCTTCCACCGGGTGTGGAGCATCCAGACCGGCAGCAGGGCGTAGTGGGCGTGGGTCATATCCACGTTGATGTTCTCAGAAATGGGGTGGATCTCGCTGTAGCCGCCGGTGGTGGCGTGGAGCGCATCGGCCGTGGAGTTGTACATCCGGCGGTAGGCGCGCTCGGCGCAGGCATCGGCATCCTCGTCATACCGGTCGGCCAGATAGCCGGGCAGGTAGGCCATGGAGAAGGGCTTCAGGTCGCCGTAATCAAAGGGCTCAATGGCATCCATGTGGGTGTTGGGCATCTTGCTGGAGCCATCCACCGGCACCTTGGCAAAGTCGGCCGAGCCCTCGCGGCGCACATCGTAGTGCTGGGTGGTGGTCACCATGTAATCACCCTCGCGGTGGCTCTCGGAGTTCTGGCCCTCGTACCGGCCGCGCGCGTCGGCCTTGGCATCGTAGAGCCAGAAGGGGACATATACGCCCTGGATCTCTGCGATGTGGTTCTGGCTCTTGAACGCCTTGGGCAGGAAGGCCTTACCCTTGTAATATCTGGTCAGCTGGGCAATGGCGGTCTTTTTGTCCAGCTTGAAGGGCAGGATGTATTCCGGCTTCAGTTTCCCGGAGAGCTTGCCGCCCAGCACTGTGGGGTTGCCGCAGTAGGGGCAGGTGGTGGCGGCAGTGGTCTCGTCACAGACCAGCTCGGCCCCGCAGGTGGGGCAGGAGTAGCTGTTCAGGCCCTCCGCCTCGGCCTCGCTCCACACCGGACTGTCCTGCCGGGGCAGGCGGGCGGCTTTTTTGGCATCGCCCTCGGCGGCAGTGTCGGCAGCGGCCTGCTTTTTGGCGTAGCGGGCCTCGATGTCCTTTACGTCGTAGGTCGAGCCGCAGTAATCGCAGACCAGCTTGCCGCTGGCACCATCATAGTGCAGGGGGCCGGTACAGGCCGGGCACTGATAATTCGTTGTCTTTTCAGCCATGCGTCAGACCCCTCTCAGGCCCCAAAGGGCTTGCCGCACTCGGGGCAGAACTTGGGCGGGTTGGCCGGGTCGGCAGGCACAAAGCCGCAGTTGGCGCACTTGGCGGCGGGCCGGGGTCTGCCGCACTCCGAGCAGAATTTGCCGCTGTTCTTTGCACCGCAGCTGCACACCCAGACAGCCGGGGCTTCGGGCCGGGGCTTGCCGCATTCGGCACAGAACTTGCCCGTGTTGCCGGTGTGGCCGCAGCTGCAGGTCCAGCCAGCAGCCGGTGCGGCCTGAGGCTGCGCGGCGGGCTGCTGGCCGCCCATCTGGTAGAGATCCCGGGCGTTGACACCGCCCGCTGCAGCGGCCTGGTTCATCCCCATAAAGGCCATGGCGGGGCCGGCGGCGGTGTTGGAGGCGGCAGCCTGCATGGCGGAGGCCTGTGCGCCCACCAGATGCGCGGCGGCGCGGGTGGGGTCCATAAAGGCCGCACTGCGCTGCAGCTCCTTGATCATCTGCTCGTCCTCTTCGCTGGCCTTGACACCGGAAACGCCCAGAGAGACGATCTCGATGCCGCGCAGCCTGCTCCACTTGGCGCTCAGCTCCTGGTTCAGGGCCTCGGCCAGCTCGGCGGTGTGGCCGGGCAGGGCGGAGTAGCGGATGCCCTGCTCGCTGATCCGGGCAAAGGCGGGCTGCAGGGCGGTCATCAGCTCGGTCTTGAGCTGGCCGTCCAGCGTGTCGCGGGTGTAGGCGTTTTCCACATTGCCGCAGACGTTGGTGTAAAACAGGATGGGGTTGACCACCCGGTAGCTGTACTCGCCGAAGCACCGGATGCCGATGTCAATGTCGATGCCGGCGCGCTGATCCACCACCCGGAAAGGCACCGGGTTGGGGGTGCCGTATTTGTTGCCGGTGAGCTCCCGGGTATTGATATAGTAGATGCGCTGGTCGGAACCGGCCTGCCCGCCAAAGCTGAACCGCTTGCCCAGCTCGGCAAACACGCTGTCGATGTTCTTCAGCCCGCCGCTGAGCAGGGAGGGCTGGGTGCCGGTGCTGTAGGTGTACTCGCCGGGCTCGGCACAGAGGTCCACCACCTTGCCCTGCTCCACGATCAGCACGCACTGGCCGTCGGCCACGGCGATCACAGAGCCATCCGAGATGACGTTCTCGCTGCCGTGCCGGTTGGCAGAGCGGCCATTGGTCCGTTTCTGGCCCTTGACAGCCAGCACCTCCGCAGGCAGAGCGTCACAATAAAAATATTCCTTCCACTGGTCGCCCATCACGCCGGATGCCGCGCCCATGGCTGCTTTGATGAGACCCATAACTTCAATCTCCTTTTGTGCCGGGCAGTGCCCCAAAGCAGAGAATGGCTCCCCCGGGCGCTGCGGAATTTGGTACAAGTATAACATAATCCGGGAAATTGTAAAAGCGATTTGGCAAAAAGGCGGCAAAAAGGCGAAAGAAAAACTTATTCTTGCTTTTTTGCCCCGGCGGGTGTACAATACCCTACGAAAAACAAAACACAGGGGAGCTCGTGAGGCGGGCTGAGAGGAAGTAACCAAACTTCGACCCTTGACCTGATGCGGATAATGCCGCCGTAGGAAGTCATAGGAAAATGATTTTTTGCAGGAGGCACCGCTGTGGTGTCTCCTGTTTTTTGTTGCCGCAAGCCGCCGCAATGGGCGGCTCCGGGCTGAGGGGGAGCGCCCTGAGCCTTGAAATAACTGCGATGGGAAGCCGTGTTCCGGCGTGAGAGGAGGCCAGCAAGCCTCGACCGCTTTTTGAGAAAGAGGAGTTACCAATGAAAAAATTCTCTGTGAAAAAGCTGGCTCTCGCTGGAATGTTCTGCGCCCTGTGCGTGGTGGGCAGTGTGTTCAGCTTCCCGATGTTCGGCAGCAAGTGCGCCCCTGTGCAGCACATGGTCAATGTGCTCTGCGCCGTGCTGCTGGGCCCCTGGTGGGGCGTGGGCGTGGCCTTTGTGGCCTCGCTGCTCCGCAATATCCTGGGGCTGGGCAGCCTGATGGCCTTCCCGGGCAGCATGTTCGGTGCCCTGCTCTGCGGCCTGGTCTACGCAAAGACCAAAAATCTGATCGCCACCCTGGTGGGCGAGGTGTTCGGCACCAGCATTCTGGGCGGCCTGTGCGCTTACCCGGTGGCCATCTGCCTGATGGGCAAGAGCGCCGGTGACATCGCGTTCTACGCCTACATCGTGCCCTTCCTCATCTCCACCGCTGTGGGTGCGGTCATTGCGGGCGTGCTGGTGTACAGCCTGCAGCACTCCGGTGCCCTGCGCTCCATGCAGAGCAGCCTTTCCTGACGGGGGTACGCCATGTTTGCAGAGCAGTTTGCCAATGTCCGCGCCAAAAGCCCCCTCGTTCATAATATTACCAACTACGTTACCGTGAACGACTGCGCCAACATGGTGCTGGCCTGCGGTGCTTCTCCCATTATGGCCGACGATGCCGCCGAGGTGGAGGATATCACCACCATCTGCGGCGGGCTGAACATCAACATCGGCACCCTGAACAGCCGCACCATTGAATCCATGCTCAAGGCAGGCAAAAAGGCCAATGCACTGGGCCACCCCGTGGTGCTGGACCCTGTGGGCGCAGGCGCTTCCGCCCTGCGCACCGAGACGGCCTACCGCCTGCTGGACGAGGTGCGGTTCACGGTCATCCGGGGCAATATCTCCGAGGTAAAGACGCTGGCTTCCGGCGCGGGCACCACCAAGGGCGTGGATGCCGATGTGGCCGACAGGGTCACCGAGGAAAATCTGGACGGCGCGGTAGCCTTTGCCAAGGCCTTTGCCGCAAAGACCGGTGCCGTTGTGGCCATTACCGGTGCCATTGACATCGTGGCCGATGGGGCAAAAGCCTACTGCATCCGCAACGGCCACCCGATGATGAGCACTATCACCGGCACGGGCTGCCAGCTCTCCGCCCTGACGGCGGCCTTTATCACCGCCAACCCCAGCCAGCCGCTGGAGGCTGCGGCTGCCGCCGTCTGCGCCATGGGCCTTGCGGGCGAGATCGCCCATGCACGGCTGACCCCGCTGGACGGCAACGCCACCTACCGCAATTACATCATTGATGCCATTTACAATATGACTCCGGCTCAGCTGGAAGAAGGTGCCAAGTATGAAGTGCGCTGAAGAATATATGCGGCTCTACGCCGTCACCGACCGTGCCTGGGTGGGCGATCAGACCCTCTATCAGCAGGTGGAGAGCGCCCTGAAGGGCGGCGTGACCTGCGTTCAGCTGCGGGAAAAGGAGCTGGACGAGGAAGCCTTCCTGAAGGAGGCGTTTGAGCTTCACGACCTGTGCAAAAAGTACAACGTGCCCTTTTTCATCAACGATAACGTGGACATTGCCATCCGCTGCCACGCCGAGGGCATCCATGTGGGGCAGGAGGATATGGCCGCTGCTCAGGTGCGCCAGCGCGTGGGCGATGAGATGATGATCGGCGTATCCGTCCACAGCGTGGAGGAGGCCCTGGAGGCCGTCCGGCACGGTGCCGACTGTCTGGGCGTGGGTGCAGCTTTCTCTACCCACACCAAGGCAGACGTGGACGTTCTGCCCGAGGGCATGATGAAAGCCATCTGCGATGCCGTGGACATCCCCGTTGTGGCCATCGGCGGCATCCACAAGGAGAACCTGCTCCGGCTCAAGGGCACCGGCGTGAACGGTGTGGCCCTTGTCAGCGCGATCTTCGGCGCGGAGGACATCGAGGCCGAGTGCAGGGAGCTGAAGGCACTGGCGGAGCAGATCGTAAAATAATCTGTCATCCCGCGGCAAACCGGGGGCACCACCTTGGGCCGCGTTACAAAATTCATGGAGAAAACCAACATGAAAAGCGTATTTTGCGCAGGTGCCGGCATCCAGAGCGTACTGCTTTTTCTGAATGACGGCTGCCTGCCCCTACCCCTGTATGACCAGCACCCTGCTGTTCAGAGATAAACTGTCATTTGGAGGAAAGTACCATGCAGAACTATACCACACAGATGGACGCTGCCCGCAAGGGCATCGTCACGCCGGAAATGGAGATCGTGGCCAAAAAGGAATACCGCACCACGGAGGAGATCCGTCAACTGGTGGCTGAGGGCAAGGTGGCCATTCCCGCCAACAAGCACCACACCTGCCTGAACCCCGAGGGCATCGGCTCCATGCTGCGCACCAAGATCAACGTGAACCTGGGCGTTTCCCGCGACTGCAAGGATTACAACGTGGAGATGGAAAAGGTGATGAGCGCTGTCAATATGGGCGCGGAAGCCATCATGGATCTGTCCAGCCACGGCAACACCCAGCCCTTCCGCCAGAAGCTGACCCACGAGTGCCCCGTGATGATCGGCACTGTGCCCGTGTACGATTCCGTCATCCACTATCAGCGCGACCTTGCCACCCTGACCGCGCAGGATTTCATCGACGTGGTGCGCCTGCACGCTGAGGACGGCGTGGACTTTGTCACCCTGCACTGCGGCATCACCCGCAAGACCATCGACCAGATCCGCACCCACAAGCGGAAGATGAACATTGTCAGCCGCGGCGGCTCTCTGGTGTTCGCCTGGATGAGCATGACCGGCAACGAGAACCCCTTCTACGAGCACTTTGACGAGATCTGTGAGATCTGCGCCGAGCACGACGTGACCATCTCGCTGGGCGATGCCTGCCGCCCCGGCTGCCTGGCCGATGCCACCGATGTCTGCCAGATCGAGGAGCTGGTGCGTCTGGGCGAGCTGACCAAGCGCGCCTGGGCACACAACGTGCAGGTCATGGTGGAGGGCCCGGGCCATGTGCCCCTGAATCAGGTGGCCGCCAACATGGAGGTGCAGAAGAGCATCTGCATGGGCGCTCCCTTCTATGTGCTGGGACCCCTCGTTACCGACATTGCCCCCGGCTATGACCACATCACGGCTGCCATCGGCGGTGCCGTTGCCGCCATGAGCGGTGCGGCCTTCCTGTGCTATGTTACCCCCGCCGAGCATCTGGCTCTGCCCAACGTGGACGATGTGAAGCAGGGCATCGTGGCCTCCAAGATCGCCGCCCATGCAGCCGATATCGCCAAGGGCATCCCCCATGCCCGGGATATCGACGACAAGATGGGCGATGCCCGCCGCGTGCTGGACTGGGATGCCCAGTTCGCCTGCGCTCTCGACCCCGAGACCGCCAAGGCCATCCGGGATGCCCGCCTGCCCGAGGATGACCACAGCGACACCTGCTCCATGTGCGGCAAGTTCTGCGCCGTCCGCAGCATGAACAAGGCGCTGGCCGGGGAATACATCGACATCCTGTAACACAGCGTTTTCTTCCTTCTCAGCCGTCCGGTTTTGCTCGCCGGGCGGCTTTTTTGCTTGTCTCTGGGCGGGGAACAGGTTTCCTGCTTTACAGAAAAGGGAAAGCATTGTAAAATAGATGGGTAAGTAATAAAATATCCGGCGGGAAGCCCCTGCCTGAGAACGAGGAATAAAAATCATGGCAAGATCGAATATCCGGGTGCTGGCTCTGGACTTGGACGGCACCCTGACCAATGACGAAAAGAGCGTTACCCCTCGCACCCGCGCGGCGCTGGATGCTGCCGCCGCACAGGGTGTGACCATCGTGCTGGCCTCCGGCCGCCCCACAGCGGGCATTCTGCCGCTGGCAAAGGAGCTGGGGCTGGACAAAAAGGGCGGCTGTGTGCTGGCCTACAACGGCGGCAAGATCGTGGACTGCGTGACCGGCGAGGCCCTGTATCAGGTGCAGCTGGGAGCGGAGTTCGTCCCGGAGCTCTGCGAATTTGCAGCCCGGCAGGATGTGGCCATCCTGACCTATAACAGCGAGGGGATCGTGTGTGAGCGGGATCAGGACGTGTGGGCAAACAAGGAGTGCTTTACCACAAAGCTGCCGATGCTCCATGTGGATGATCTGGCCTCCTATGTGGACTATCCGATCTGCAAAATGCTCATCACCCTTGACCCTGCCCGGCGGGATGCTGTCTGCGCCGCCGGAAAGGAGCAGTTTGCGGGCCGTATCGACCTGTACCCCTCCAGCCCCTTCTTCATCGAGGCCGTGCCGCTGGGCGTGGCAAAGGACAGGAGCCTTGCCGCCCTGCTGGAGCGGATGGGCCTGACCCGGGAGAACCTGATGGCCTGCGGCGACGGCCTGAACGACCGCTCCATGATCTCCTATGCCGGGGTGGGCGTTGCCATGCAGAATGCCGAGGATGCCGTCAAGGCTGTGGCCGATTACGTCACCGCCGCCGACAACAACCACGACGGTGTGGCGGAGGCCATCGAAAAATTTATCCTGAACTGAGAGGAACACAAACAACAATGCCACGCAATCTGGTTTTATTTGATCTGGAATGGAACATCGGCTATAAGCCGTATCTCTTTAATTATCATGGCGTGCAGCAGACCTTCCGGGGCGAGATCATCGAGATCGGCGCAGTGAAGATCGACGAGGATGCCAACGTGCTGGATACCTTCTCCATCCACCTGCGGCCCCGCATTTTTCGCACCCTGCAGCACCACATCGCCAAGGTGACGGGCCTGACCCAGGCCGACCTGGACCGGGGCGAGCCCATCGTGCAGGGGCTGCGCCGCTTTATGCAGTGGTGCGGCCCGGATGCCGAGTTTGCCGAGTGGGGCATGGATGACGTGCCGGTGCTCAAGCAGAACCTTTTCCTCTGTAATCTGGACGAGAGCCGCCCCACCCAGTGGTATGATCTGCAGCAGATCTTCCTGCGGGAGCACCCCCGCAAGGAGGGCGAGGGCATGACGCTGGAAAGCGTTGTGACCCGGATGGGCATCCCGATGGAGCGCCCGTTCCACGATGCCCTGTCCGATACCCTTTACACCGCCGATGTCTGCCGCAAGCTTGACCTGCGGGCGGGTCTGGCGGCCTACCCCACCGAGGAGGAATCTCTGCGGGCAAGTCTCTGCCCCGCCCCCGGCGATTACCGGGACTTCCGGGTGTTCCGCGGCTATGTGGAGCAGTCTACCTGGCGCAGCGACCCAAAGATCATCACTGCCAGCTGCCCGGTGTGCGGCGGGAATCTGCAGCCGGATGATATCTGGCTGAAAAAGGGCAACAGCGGCTGGTATACCCTGTCTGTCTGCCCTGCCTGCGCCGGTACCGGCAATGAGGTTGGAAAGGGCGTGTTCCAGCGCTATAAGCTGGCCCGGCGGGACGGCCTGCACTGGAGCTTTGCCCGCTGCGTCCAGATCCCGGACGAAGCCGGACTTGCCCGCTGGGAACGGATGCGCGCCCAGCAGATCGAGCGGATGCAGGCCCGGGCTGAGAAGGCTGCCGCTGAAGCTGCCGGAAAAGCATAAAGATCCCCGCCCTGTGCAGGAAACGCCCCCGCAGTCTCGTAGTATAGATGATATGACAAAAAAAGCTCGTATTTTGTTCACGGGCGTGTCATAGAAACCGGATATACTAAAGAAAAATGAGAGGGAAGGAACACGCGGGATGGAAATGACGATGATAGGCTGGCTCCACCAGCTGGGAACGCTGGAATTCTGGAAGGCCCTGCTGGAAGGCTTTGGCGGCCTTGGCCCCATTGCGCCCGTGATCCTTGCGATGGTGGAATCCTTTTTTCCGCCGCTGCCGCTCATTGCCATTGTGGCGCTGAATGTTGCGGCCCACGGCGGGCTTCTGGGCTTTGTGTACAGCTGGGCCGGGGTGATGCTGGGCGGCACTGTGATGTTCCTGCTCTGGCGGCGTGTCGTCAAGCGTTTTTTCTGGAAATTTGCCCGCCGCTCCGCCAAGCTGCAAAAGGCGGAGCAATGGGTCAGCCGGTTCGACACCGCGTCCCTGTTCATGCTGTCGCTCCTGCCCTTTACGCCCTCGTCCTTTATGCACTTTGCCTTTGGCATCTCTGATTTTGACGAGAAGCGCTACCTTGTCACCATGCTGCTGGGCAAGGGCGTGATGGTGGCCATGATGGCCCTTTTCGGGCAGTCGCTGGTGTCTGCCATGAAGAACCCGTTCTACCTCGTGCTTGCCATCGCCATCTGGGCGGGAATGTACTTTGCCAGCAAGCACTTCTGTAAAAAGCACGAGATCGATTGAATCGGCGCAGAGCTGCCGCTGAAATGCCGGTGCCTGCGTTCTGCTTGACTTCTCCCCCCGGCCCGGCTATAATACAGATGTATCAGGAAAAATGCGTTTACCCGGGCAGAGTAGCGCAAAGGTGAGCTGGACAGAGAGAACGGGCCGTTGGCTGGGAGCCTGTTTGCAGCAGCATGTGTGAAGTGCGCCCGGACAGCACGCCGCGGGAAACCTGCTGGGGAGTATCGCGGCGCGGCAGCCGCCGTTATCGGCTTTGAGCGACAAACAGAAGTGGAACCGCGATTTTGAAAACCGCCTTCGAAGTGATATGCGATATCATATTGCTTTGAGGGTTTTTGTTTTTTCAGGCAGATTCGCAGGAGCTGCCCTCTTTGCCAAGGGCTCCCCCATTAGGGGAGCTGGCGAGTGAAGCGAGACTGAGAGGTTTTGCTGCGGCTTTTGTTTGCCCTACAAGAAGGAGAGTTCTTATGCAGATTTTCAACACCCTGACCCGCCAGAAGGAAGAGTTTGTGCCGCAGGTGCCCGGCGAATACCGCATCTACGTCTGCGGCCCCACCGTTTACAACTATATCCACATCGGCAACGCCCGCCCGCTGATCGTGTTCGATACCCTGCGCCGCTATCTGGAATACCGCGGCAACAAGGTCATCTATGTCTCCAACATCACCGATATTGATGATAAGCTCATCAAGAAGGGCCAGGAGGAGGGCACCTCAATGAAGGAAGTGGCCCAGCGCTTTGAGGCCGAGTACCTCAAGGATGCCGCCGGTCTGAACTGCAAAAAGCCCACCGTCCAGCCCCGTGCAACGGAGCACATCCAGCAGATCCTGGACATCGTCAAGGACCTGATCGATTCCGGCCACGCCTACGTTGCCAAGAACGGGGATGTCTACTTCCGCGTCAAGAGCGACCCGGAGTACGGCAAGCTGAGCCACCTCAAGCTGGACGATCTGGAGAGCGGCAACCGCGAGCTGCGCAGCCAGATGGAGGATGACCTGAAGGAGGACCCCGCTGACTTTGCCGTCTGGAAGGCTGCCAAGCCCGGCGAGCCCGCCTGGGAAAGCCCCTACGGCATGGGCCGCCCCGGCTGGCATATCGAGTGCAGCGCCATGAGCCGCACCCATCTGGGCAAGACCATCGACCTGCACTGCGGCGGTCAGGATCTGATCTTCCCCCACCACGAGAACGAGATCGCCCAGAGCGAGTGCGCCAACGGCTGCGAGTTTGCCCACTACTGGATGCACAACGGCTTCATCAACGTGGATAACCAGAAGATGTCCAAGAGCCTGCACAACTTCTTCACCGTCCGCGATGTGGCAGACCTCTACGGCTACGAGCCCATCCGCTACTTCATGCTGACCGCAGGCTACCGGATGCCCCTGAACTACACCGTGGACCTCATCGAGAGCTGCAAGAACAGCCTGGAGCGCCTTTACACCTGCCGTGAGAACCTTGATTTTGCCCTGAGCAAGACCGCGTTCGGCACCGATGAGACCCTGACCGCCAAGGCAGACGAGGCCCGCGCCAAGTTCTGCAAGGCCATGGACGATGACCTGAACACCCCCGATGCGCTGGCTGCCGTGTTCGATCTGGTCAAGGAGATCAACACCCTGTCCGCTGCCTCCTCCAAGGCTGCGCTGGAGGCTGCCGCCAAGGCGTTCGATGAGATCACCGGCGTGCTGGGCCTGATGTACAACCGCAAGAAGGACGAGGTGCCCGCTGAGGTGACGGAGCTGGTGGAAAAGCGCGCCGCCGCCAAGAAGGCCAAGGACTGGGCCGCTGCGGATGCCATCCGTGCGCAGCTCACCGAGATGGGCTGGGCTGTCAAAGATACCGCCCAGGGCCCGCAGCTGAGCAAAATTTAACTTGAATCCCGTTATTGACCTGTACGGTACAATGCGGTAAAATGAGGGTGCGGGAACACTGTGCTGTGTGTTCCACGCACCCTTATTTTTGCATGATACAAGAACCTATATAAAAGGAGGTCTTTGGCTGATGAAAACCAAACGGCTGATCTCATTGCTGCTGGCGGCAGTGTTCGCCCTGAGTGCGGCGGCCACACCGGCGCTGGCGGCTTCGGCGGGCAGCGAACTGCCTGACCTGACCACCGCAGGTGTGGATGAGACCAACAGCGTTGTCTCGATCCGCCTGACCGCAGACGGGAATCTGACCTATGGCTCTCCCTTTACCCTGAGCGTCCAGACCACCCCGGCAGATACCCAGTATATCGGCGTGGTGATGGGCACCAGCGGCGAAGCGCAGGGCTATGTGACCCTGATCCTTTCGGGCAAGATCCGCACCCTGCTCAAAATGATCCCCCTGCCGAAAAAGATGTCGGCGAACCCTGAGCAGGAAGAGGAGTTCAACATCTACGCCTACATCAAGCAGCTGATCGACGGCAACGACGTGAGCGTGCTGCTGCGGGTGGCTGATGAAGTGGTCTCTGTGATGGATGTCCTGAAATTCTACATCCCCACGCTGAAGGATGTTTCCACCGGCATGAAGCTGGCGCTGGAGCTCATCCGCAAATATCTGCCTGAGGGCGTGTTCAGCCGCATCTATCTGGACGAGCAGCCCACGGAAGCCGGCAGCTATGTGGGCGGTGCTGTGGCGCTGGAATCCGGTGATGTGAACACCGCCGGTATGGCGTTCTTCCGCATCAAGCCCAAGAGTGCGGGGGTGCGTGTCTACTGGGCACAGGAGCTCCCCGCCAGTATGACTGCGGCGGAAGCCCAGAACTACAACGTCACCGCCGTGGTCGAGAGCGACGGTCAGGTGGTCGAGGGCGGCAAGGTGACCTACACCTATAAAAAGAAGAGCGGTCTCTTCGATTTCCTGGGTACGACCCAGAGCGGGTTCCCCACCGAGCCCGGCGAGTATGTCCAGACGGCCAAGGCCGCCGGAAACTACTCCAGCAGTGAGATCAGCCGCACCATTGTGATCCAGTAATCAAACAGCAAAAATCCCTCCCTGCCACGCCGGCAGGGAGGGATTTTTTAACTGTCCTTATATCATTTTTTGCGCTTACATCCGGAACCGCCAGCCCCAGCCGCCGCCACAGCAGCAGTTGCACAGCAGGTTGAGCAGGATCATGCTCCAGCACCAGCGCATCAGGCCGCCGGGCTGGGCGTAGGTGGTCTGGGTGCGGTAGGTGCGGCCCGGATCCTGCAGATTGCGCAGGTTCATCTGGTATTCAGTGTTGCCGGGCTCCATCTGGGCGGCGCGGCGGGCATCCTGCAGGGCATCGATGCTGTTGCCCAGGCCCTGATTGGCCAGCGAGGAGAGATAGTACCACCGGGCGGTGCGCACGGTGATGCCGTCCAGCACGCGGCGGGCCTCGGGGTAGCGCTGGTTGACGATGAAGTTGCGTGCGGCCTGCATCTCAGGCGTGTCTGCACCGTTGTAGCCGGGGCCGCGCTGCTGCTGATAATTGCCGCCAAAGCCAAACCCGAACCCGAAGGGGTCATAACCGAAGCCGAAGTCTCCGAAATCCCCGTTGGAGTAACCGTTCTGCTGATACCCCTGCTGATAGCCGCCGTAGGAGGGGCCGCTCTGCTGGCCGTAGGCACCGCCGTAGCCGCCGCCCATCTGGGGGCCGGTCTCACCCTTGGTGATGGCATCGTATGCCGCCTGCACCTCCTTGAAGTGCTCTTCGGCGGTGGGGTCGTTGGGGTTCAGGTCAGGGTGCCAGCGCTTGCACTTGGCACGGTAAGCCTTTTTGATCTCGTCTTCACTGGCACCGCGCTGGATGCCCAGAACCTCATAGGGGTCTCTCATCGGTCTACTTCCTCACGTCTCTATTACCATCTGTGCGGCCGCTGTGCCGCACAAGCAATCTCTAGTGTACAGGACTGGAACGGAAAAATCAAGGAAAACCGCCGGGATCAGGCGGTTTTGTCCTTCTTTTTTGCGTTTTTGCAGTGATATTTGAGCCACACGCCCGAATACAGGATGTTGCGCAGAAGGTCAACGTCCTCCACACAGGGCAGGCGCTCAAAGCTGCGGGCGCAGTTGGCCAGCAGCAGCTCAAAGATCTCCCGCATCTCTTCCTCGTACCCGGGCTCTCTGCTCAGGGTGCGCAGGGGATTGTATGCGCCCTTGCGCTCGTCCCGGGCCAGGTCGTCGTAGGCATCCAGCAGGTAGATGTACTTGCCCAGATGGAAGCCGATGCTGCGCAGCTCCGGCGACCAGTGGTCCTGCCTGTAATCGAACAGCTCGGCCATCAGTTCCCCAAAGCAGCCGGAAACGGCATCCAGATCCTCGCTGCCCTCGGCCTCGTACCGGGCCAGCCGATCCAGACAGGTGCGGATGGCGCTGCACTGGCGGGGCCAGCGGGCGGCGGCCTGCTGCGTGGGGGCAGCAAGCATCTTTTCAAAGCCCAGGCCCAGCAGGCTGTGGTCATCGTTCCACTTGTCCTGCGCGTTGTAGTAGTGCAGGGCAACGCTCAGGTCTGCGCAGTAATCGGTGGGGCCGCTGGAACGCCACTCCACCTTCCGGATGGGGTGGATGGGGCAGTGGTCACAGCCTGTCACACAGGCGCTTTCGCCCTCGTACAGGCTGCACAGCAGCAGATCCAGAAAAGTCAGGTCATAGCTCAGGGTCAGCCGCCCCCGGGTGCCGTGCAGCGCGCCGATGCGGCGGCAGAGGCCGCAGTAGGCCGCGCGGTACCGCGCCTGTGCCTCCGGGCTGAGCGCGGCCTGATTCGGGATAACATATCCGAACATGGCTCAGCTCTTCTTGATGAACTGGGTGCCGCAGCGGGGGCAGGAGATCTGGATGCGGCCGCGGCCGCGGGGCACGCGCAGCTTCTGGCGGCACTGGGGGCAGCGGTAGTAGTGGTAGACCTTGCGGTTGGCCCACTGCTCCTTCCAGCCCTTGAACTTATTGTCCACCCGGTCCTTCAGGGTGTAGAACTTGTAGTTCTCCTCGGTGCGTTTGGAGATGTTCCGGCTGAAGGTGCGGTAGTAGCAGAAGATCAGCAGGGCCGCGCCCAGATAGGTGAACAGGTTGACCCGGCTGATGATGGCGATGAGGAGCAGCACCAGCGAGGCAATGCTCAGGAATTGGTTCAGGCCATCGGTGCCATAGCGGCCGATCATAAACTGACGAAGTTTCTCTCTCATAGATTTCCGGTCCTTTGTCCTCAAGAATAACCCTCTCAGCCACGCGGACGCATGGACAGAGAGGGCGTTTGATTGTTCACAACAATAGAATATCAGCCAACCATGATAAAACTTTGAACAGATTGCAAATCTACCATGAAAGGACGAAATTTAATTGGCATTCTCTGCACCGGAGCGCTTGCGCACAGTCAGGGCGGCCTCCACATCCAGCGCGCCCTCCATCCGGCAGTGCAGCACGGCACGGCCTGCTTCACCGGTGGTGGCAAGGTAGGTGCCCGCCATGCCGCCCCGCAGGGGGACGATGGCCGGGCCCAGGATCTTTACCGGGCCTTCCACGCTGAGCTGAACGGCCTCGCCGCAGTAGGGCAGCAGGTTGCCGTTCTGGTCAATGGCCCGCAGGCTGACTGCCGCGCAGTCCCAGGTGGGGCCGTCGGTCAGGATGGGGTTGTGCACCACGCATTCCAGCCGGACCGACTGCACCGGCTCCTTGACCACGGTGCGGACGGTGCGCCCGTGCCAGACCGCCTCAAACCGGTAGACGCTGGACGGCCCGCCCAGCACGCCGATGTATTTGTAGTACATCCGGAGCAGGTCGTTTGCGCTCAACCGCAGGGAGAGCATCCGCGCCCTGGAGAGAGGCGAAAGGTTCAGCGCGTCCCGGCGCATCTCGTTGAGGATGGCCGCCACCTGCGGGGCCGTGCTCTGGTCAAGGCCCTCATACTTTTCCAGCAGGGAGCCGACGAAATCCTGGATCTCGATGGGCGGGTGGGGCAGGGCGGCAAAACGGCCCCGGCGGTCGGGGGTGAACTCGGCAATGAAATCGTTGCCCCGGTAGAGGCGGACGCTCTCGGCGTTGGTGAACACCCAGCAGGCCCCGGCAAAGCCGCCGGGGTGGTCGCCCAGTGCCATGCTGGAAGAGACCTCGAACACCACGTCCGAAGGGGAGCGGGGCGTTTTCTGGCTTGCGTAGACGGCGGCAGAGAGCTTCGGGTTGCGGAACAGATCCGTCACGCCGTGGTAGCAGATGCGGTCGCCGCTGCCGAACTCGCGGTGGGTGTTGTAATCGGCCATGCACCAGCCAAGGGCACCGGCCACGCCCTGCTGGGCAATGGCATCGTTGAGGACGGCAGCATGGCGCAGGGCCTGTGCCAGCCGGTGCGGCTCGTCGTCAAAGGCTTTGGCCGGGAACTGCTGGCCCCCGAACTCGCTGATGAGGTAACCCTTGCGCAGGTCAGGCGTAACGGCAGACCGGGGCTCGCAGCCCGGGCCGCGGCCGGAATAGGAGTAATCGTTGTAGGCGTAAACGTCCTCGAGCAGCTGGCTCTTGCGAGCGATCCGCACGCCGCCGGTGGGGCGGGTGGGGTCCAGCCGATGGACAGCCTCGTTGGTGCGCTTGTAAAAGGCCTCGTTATCGGAACTGCCGTTCACCCGCACGCCCCACAGGAACACGCTGGGGTGGTTGCGGCACTGGCAGACCATCTCGCGGCAGTTCTGCAATGCCTGGGCCTGCCAGGCTTCATCCCCGATGTGCTGCCAGCCGGGCATCTCCACGAACACCAGCAGGCCCAGCTCATCGCAGGCATCCAGAAAAGCCGGGCTCTGGGGGTAGTGGCTGGTGCGCACTGCATTGCAGCCCAGCTGCTTTTTCAACAATTTGGCATCCAGCTGTTGAATGCTGTCCGGCATGGCATAGCCCTGATAGGCGTAGCTCTGATGCCGGTTCAGGCCCCGCAGCTCCACCCGCTGGCCGTTCAGATAAAAGCCCCCGGCCACGAACTGGATGGTGCGGAAGCCGAACCGGGTGCTCTTTTCGTCCAGCACCCGGTCGGGCAGGCCGCTGGTGCCGGGCCGGATGAGCCGGACGGTCAGGGTATAGAGGAAGGGATGCTCCACGCTCCAGGGATGCACGCCGTTCAGGGTGCCCACAATGGGCAGGCTGAGCTCACCGCTGTACAGGGCTCTGCTCCCGGCGGGGCTGCGGATCTCGGCCTGCAGGGTGCAGCCGATGGTCTCGCCCACTGTGGAGGAATAGATGCGGAAATCGCCCTCGGCCTGCGCCTCGATAAAGATGTCGCGCAGGTAGGCGGGCTCCTTCACGTCCAGACTGACGGCCCGGTAGATGCCGCCGTAGGTCAGAAAATCGATCTGCCCGCCGAAGGGAGGAATGTTCAGGTCCTCCCGGCTGTCGCACCGGACAGCCACCACATTTTTTTGGCCCAGCAGCAGCGATTCGGTCAGGTCCACAGTAAAGGCGGTGTAGCCGCACCCGTGGTGGAACACCCGCCGCCCGTTGCAGAACACGGTGGCATCGTGGGCCACGGCTCCAAAGGTCAGCAGTACCGTGCGGCCCTGCCACTCTTTGGGCGCAAAAAACTCCCGCCGGTAGCCGGACACCCGCTGGTATTCGTTCTCGTTGCAATAGTTGTAGGGCAGCGTTTTGACCGTGTGGGGCAAGCGCACCGGTTCCAGCTCCACCCCGGTGCATTCGGGGCGGACGATGGCGGGATCAAAGGTGGGGGCAAACAGCCAGCCGTCGTTCCAATCGTAGTGTTCCATAGCCTGTCTCCATCGCTCTGCACAAAAAAATTCTTACCCTTATGCTACCACAAAGTTGTGAACGAAAAAAGCACTCGCTCCCTTATTTTTCCCGTTTTTGCAGAAAAAGCTGTTAAAATCAAAAACGCCCCCGCCGGGCAGGCGGGGGGATGAAACTCAGCGGATGAAATTGGTCATGGGGCGGCGGGGATTCTCGGGGTGGGTGATGCCGTTTGCTTTGCCCAGTTCGATGCACTTGAGCAGCCAGGCCATGTTGCGGCCCAGCTCCCGCATCACGGCGCAGCCCTCTTCATCCTCCAGCACCTGCTCGGGCTTGGAGCCGTGGACCATGGGCCAGTAGGAACCGCTGACCAGCGGCATGTGGAAGAACTCGGGGTACTTCACCAGCTGATCCAGCGTGGTGGTGGTGCCGGCGCGGCGGGCCGAAGCGCAGATGGCAGCGGGCTTGTAGGCCAGATACTTGCCGCCCGCGTAGGCCAGACGGTCCATGAAGCTGGTCATGTTGCCGGAGGCGGACGCGTAGTGGACAGGTGTGCCGAACACAAAGGCATCGGCAGTCTTGGCCTTTTCGATGGCCTCGTTGACCACGCCGCCGAACACGCAGCCCTTACCGGCGGCACAGCCGCCGCAGCCGATGCAGCCGCCCACCGGCTTTGTGCCGACGTTCAGGATCTCGGTCTCGATGCCGCTGGCGTTCAGCTCTCCGGCGATCAGGGACAGGGCGGTATAGGTGCAGCCCTTCTCGTGGGGGCTGCCGTTGATGAGCAGGACTTTCATAAGCAGATACTCTCCTTTTTTGGCAAAACGCGCCGCACATGGGGCGCTTTGCTCTGATTTTAGCACAATTGCACCCTGAGTGCAACGCGCGCCCTTGACAAAGAGTTGCGTTTTGACGATAATATGGAGATACGAAAACACGAAACAGCTGCTGTCCGGGCAGGGGGCCCGGACAGCGGGAGAAGGAGGCAGATACATGCGCGTTATTGCAGGAGAAGCACGGGGCCGCAGGCTGGAAGCCCTGCCCGGCACCGAGATCACCCGCCCGACGATGGATCAGGTCAAGGAGGCCATGTTCAGCATCGTCCAGTTCGACCTGCCCGGTGCCCGGGTGCTTGACCTCTACGCAGGCAGCGGCCAGCTGGGCATCGAGGCCCTGAGCCGGGGTGCGGCCCGGTGCGTGTTCCTGGACGAGAACCGGGAGGCCGTGAACATTGTAATGAAGAACTGCAAGAACTGCGGCGTGTTTGACCGCAGCCGGGTCAACATCGGCGAGGCGGCACGGTATCTCTCCGCCTGCCATGAGCAGTTCGACATCGTGCTGCTGGACCCGCCCTTCCACACCGGCACGCTGGAAAAGATCCTGCCCGGCGTGGACAAATGTCTGGCCCCGGGCGGCATCGTGATCTGCGAGAGTGAGACCGGCCTGGTGCTGCCTGCCGAGGTGGGCGGCATGACCCTGAAAAAACAGTATAAATACGGCAAAGTCCTGCTGTGGAAGTATGGTAAGCCCCGGCAGAGCGCCGGAGAGGGAGATGCGGAATGAACGTAAACGAGCTTTTGGATACCATTGAGGATACGCTGGAGGAGAGCGCCGGAATGCCCCTTTCGGGCGGCAAGCGCATCGTGGATGTGGAGCAGATCCGGGATTATCTGGACGAGATCCGCCAGAACCTGCCTGTGGAGCTGCGGCAGGCCCAGTCCATTGTCAGCGACCGTGCCCAGCTCATCGAATCGGCCAACGCACAGGCGCAGGCCATTGTAAAAAAGGCCGAAGAGCGCGCCCGTGTGCTGGTGAGCGAGGCCGAGATCGTCAAGGCGGCCCAGCAGCGCGCCGGGGAGATCGTCTCCGCCGCCCAGACCGAGGCCCGCACTGTCCGCCAGACTGTGACCGACTACTGTGATAATATGCTCAAGACCACGGAAGAGACGATGGCGGAAAACGCCGCACAGGTCAAAAATGTCCGTGCAAACCTGCGCCAGAGCCCCCGGAAACAGCTCTGATGCGGGAATGTGAAATTTCCCGGTGAGAGCTTCCGGCCCCTGCAAGCAAAAACGACGGCTTGCAGGGGCTTTTTTTGGTACATTTTGAGAGAAAAAACAAAAGGGAAACTCTTGCAATCAGGGGCCTGTTTTGTTACAATAAAATTGTATCCTCAAGGCTGGCCGGGCCACAAACTCCCGGCAGGCCGCAGGCCGCTTTCCCGGGCAGCAGCTCCGGGCAGAAAAGGGCGGCAGATGCAGGATCTTATCTGAGTTTTGAAAGGAGGCTGGGAACATGGACACAGAAAAAACAGCACAGCCCTTTGACCCGGCCTCGTTTGAGCATGTCCCGGTGCTGCTGAACGAGTGCCTGGACGGCCTGAAGATCGACCCGGCGGGCACCTATCTGGACGGCACGGCGGGCGGCGCGGGGCACTCCCGCCAGATCGCCCTGCGGCTGAACGGCGAGCAGGGCGGCAGGCTCATCTCGCTGGATCAGGACCCCGATGCCGTGCAGACGGCCCGGGCCCGGCTGGCGGGCCTGCCTGCCACCGTGGTGCAGATCAACTTCCGCTATGCCGGACAAGCTCTGGAGCAGCTGGGCATTGAAACGATCAACGGCGCGCTGCTGGATCTGGGCGTGTCCAGCCATCAGCTGGATGACGCGGCCCGGGGCTTTTCCTACCGGGCAGATGCCCCGCTGGACATGCGGATGAGCCAGGAGGGTGAGACGGCTGCCGATCTCGTGAACAGCGAGAGCCGGGAGGAGCTGGCCCGCATCCTGCGGGATTACGGCGAGGAGCCCTTCGCCTGGCAGATCGCGGGCAGGATCGTGGAAGCCCGGGAAACTGCCCCCATTGAAACGACATTGCAGCTGGCGGATATCGTGGCCAGCGCCATGCCCCCGGCGGAGCGCCGGAAGAACAAAAACCCCTCCCGCCGCACCTTCCAGGCGCTGCGCATTGCGGTAAACCATGAGCTGGACGCACTGGAAGAGGGGCTGGACACCATTTTTGCGCATCTCGCACCGGGTGGAAGACTTTGCGTGATCACCTTCCACTCGCTGGAGGACCGGCTGGTCAAAAACAAGTTCCGCCGCTGGTCCACCGCCTGCACCTGCCCGCCGGAGTTCCCGGTGTGCGTCTGCGGCGGCAAAGCCAAGGCAAAGCTGATCACACGCAAACCCATTGAAGCCAACACGCAGGAGCTGGAAGAGAACCGGCGCAGCCGCTCGGCCCACCTGCGGGTTTTGGAAAAGATCTGAGGGCGGCACAGCCCCGGAGATGTGAGGAGGAGATCACCATGGGTCAGGCAGCATACGATATGACAGAGGTTCGGCGCAGAAGAGCGCCGCAGGCACAGCCCAAAGTCCCGCTGCGGGTAGAAAAGGGCGGCAAAAAGCGGCTGAACCCCGTGCGGGCCGCCATGCAGCACGCGCTGCAGCTGGTGGGCGCGGCTTTGCTGGTGGGCTTTGCGGTAAGCCTGCTGTGGAGCGAGGCGCAGCTGGTGGAGCTGAATTCTCAGATCCAGAGCGCCAAGGCAGAGCTTGTGAGCGAGCAGAGCCAGTATACATACTACAACAGTGCCCTGAACAGCCGCACCAACATCACAAGTGTTGAGGAGACCGCCACCCGCCTAGGGCTGATGAAGATCGACCAGAGCCAGATCACCTACATCCGGCTGGATGAGGGCAGCGTTCTGGTGCGCAAGGCATCCGCTGTGCGGCAGTGGTCGGATCTGCTCCACGATGGGGCAATGACCATTCTTGCCTCTGTCAGAACGGCAAAATAAACCAAACAACGAAAAGCGTGCGGCAGCGCACGCTTTTTCGGTTTTCTTCGGGAGTACGCAATGCAAACACCATCCTCCAATCCCAAAAAGAACAGTGCCCGCCGCCGCAGTGCGGACCCGCACGCACGGCTCAGTGCCCGGCTGCGTCATATCAGCTTTGGTGCCGCCGTGCTTCTTGTGGTGGCCGCCGCGCTGACTGTGATCTACAGCCTGTACAAGATCCAGATCCGCGACGGTGCCACCTACCGCCAGTACGCCGCCGAGCAGCAGCTGCTGGACAGCACCATTCAGGCCACCCGCGGCGAGATCTACGACACCAGCGGCATCACGCTGGCCTCCACCAGCGTGGTCTGGACCATCTGGGCCGACCCCTCTTACAGCACGGCCCTGTATACCACCACCACCGATCAGGACACCAAGGCGGAGACCCGCACCATCAATGAGGCCGCCATGAAGGAGGTCTGCACCCAGATCACCCTGCGCCTGCTTTCGGGCGACGGCGAGAGTCTGGACAGCGTGGACACCACTTCAGCGGAGTACCAGACCCAGTATCAGGCGGTCTGCGATGCCCTCTCCCAAAACGAAAGCTCCTATCAGGTGCTGGCCACCAAGGTCAACAACGCCATCAAGCTCTCCATTGAGGAGTACGTCAAGACCTACAACAAGGCCCACAGCAAGAGCGGAAAATCCGCCGGTGCGCTGGAAAAGATCCTGGCCAAGCTGGGTCTGGGCCAGCAGGAGAGCGACGACGGCACCCCCACTGTCCGCAAGGGGCGGGTGTCGGTGTCGGCCTCCAAGGGCTTCCAGCGGGATTACCCCTACGGCCGCTTTGCCGCCGCCGTGCTGGGCTTCTGCAATGCGGACGGTCAGGGCGTGTACGGTCTGGAAAACTCCTATGAGTCCACGCTGGCCGGTGTGAATGGCCGCACCATCACCCTGCGCAACGCCTACGGCAACGCCATTGCCGATGAAAACGCTACCACCTACGCCGCCAAGGACGGCTCCAATCTGGTGCTCTCGCTGGATGTGAACATTCAGGAGGTGGTGGAGCGCTACCTGAACGAGGCCGTGGCGGCCAACACCGTTGAGAACCGCGGCTGCGCCATTGTGATGAACGTCAAGACCGGTGCCATCCTTGCCATGGCCTCCAAGCCGGACTTTGACCCCAATGACCCGCAGGATTTCAGCGCCAATCTGGCCTACCTGACAGAGCAGGTGCAGGCCGAGCCGGAGCTGTATACCATCTACAAAAAAGACGAGAACGGCAACTACCTGCGGGATGAGAACGGCCAGAAGATCGTGGATGAGGAGGCCGACTATACCGGTACTTACCGGGATATCCAGTGGAAGAACAAGACCATCACCGAGCTGTACTACCCCGGAAGTGTGTTCAAAGTCATCACCGCCGCCATGGGTGTGGACAGCGGCAAGGCGACCTATTACACCACCCTGAACTGCTCCGGTGCTTACAGCGTGGCAAAGCAGACCTACCACTGCGCCGGCAGAAAGGCGCACGGGGCCCAGAATCTGGCCGAGGCCCTGCGCAACAGCTGCAACATCTACTTTGTCCAGCTGGGCCAGCGCGTGGGTTCCAGCCTGTTCTATGATTACTTTGATGCCTTTGGCTTTACCGAGCGCACCGGCGTGGACCTGCCCAATGAGACCAGCTTCATGCAGTATTACAGCAAGAGCCGTCTGGGCGAGGTGGAGCTGGCCTCCTCCTCCTTCGGTCAGGCCATGGCCGTGACCCCGCTGCAGGTGTGCACTGCCATCTCGGCGGCAGTCAACGGCGGCTATCTGGTCACCCCCCATGTGGTGGATAAGATCACGGACCAGAACGGCAATGTGGTGCAGGAAATCGGCACCAACATCCGCCGCCAGGTCATCAGCGAGAGCGCCAGCGAGACCATCCGCCAGATCATGGAGTTTGAGGTGGGCGACGGCACCCAGGGCGGCGGCGGCAACGCCTACGTTGCAGGCTACCGCATCGGCGGCAAGTCCGGCACTTCCGAGCAGCTGAACATGGACCGCCGCGCCGACGGCGACTACAAGAAGGTGGCATCCTTTGCAGCTGTTCTGCCCGCCAACGACCCGGAGATCCTGGTCTATGTCATGCTGGACGACCCCAACAATGCCCGCACCGACTATTCCTCCATTCTGGCGGCTCCGGTGGTGGGCAACATCATCAGCGAGATCGCGCCCTATCTGGGCATCGCCACCGACGGCATGGACCGCAGCGGCACCACCGTCAAGGTGCCCAACCTGACGGGCAAGGAGTGGAGCAACGCGCAGGTGCAGCTGAACATCAAGGGTTTGAAGCATCACCTGGCCGAGAGCGAATCCGACCAGACCGCCGCCCTTGTCACCTACCAGTACCCCCGCGCGGGGGCAGAGGTGCCCTACGGCACCACCGTTTATCTGTATACCGATACCTATGAGGGCAAGCACGCCGAGGTGCCGGACGTGACCGGCAAGAGCGCGGACTTTGCCCGGCAGATGCTGAACGCTGCAGGGCTCAACTGCACAGTCGAAGGCTCCGGCACGGTCCAGAGCCAGAGCGAGGCACCCGGCTCCAGCGTCCAGCGGGGAACCATCGTACATCTGATCTGTGGATAAAGGGGAATGAGAGTATGGAAGCAATTGCAGCAAACATCCTGTTGGAGGGCCTGGCGGTCAACGCGCTGGCCCAGTGCGAGACCCCGGTCACGCTGGTGACCACCGACAGCCGTGAGGTCTGCCCCGGGTGCATCTTTGTGGCGTTCCCGGGCGAAAAATTCGACGGCCATGATTTTGCCGCCAAGGCGCTGGAAAACGGCGCGCTCTGCGTGGTGCTGAACCACCCCGTGGAAGGCGTGCCGGAGGAGAAGAGCGTGATCTGCCCGGACAGCTACCACGCCATGATGGTGATGGGTGCCAATTATCGCAGCCAGTTCCACCCCAAAGTGGTGGGCGTGACCGGCAGCGTGGGCAAGACCACCACAAAGCAGATGACCTACGCCGCCATTGCAGGCTTTGGCAGTACCATCAAGACCGAGGGCAACCAGAACAATGAGCTGGGCCTGCCCCGCACCATGTTCCGCATCGGCAAAGAGACCCAGTACGCCGTGGTGGAGATGGGAATGAGCCACGCCGGGGAGATCGAGCGCCTGAGCAAGTGCGCCCGCCCGGATGTAGGCATCATCACCTGCATCGGGGTGTCCCACATCGGCAACCTGGGCAGTCAGGAGAACATCTGCAAGGCAAAGCTGGAGATCTGCGCCGGTCTGCCGGAGGGTGCCCCGCTGGTGCTGAACGGGGACGACCCCTTCCTGCGCAAGGCGGTCCTGCCCGACCATGTCCGCCCGGTCTGGTTCAGCCTGGGCGATGAGAACGCTGATGTCTGTGCCCTGTCCATCCAGCAGGATGAAAAGGGCATGAGCTTTGTGCTGGAGGATCACGAGGAGGGCACTTTCCTCGTAAAGATCCCCGCCATGGGCCGTCACAATGTGGCCAACGCACTGGCTGCCTACTGCGCCGCCACCCGTCTGGGGCTGAATGCCCGCCGGGTCATTGCCGGTCTGGCCGACTTTGAGCAGACCGGGATGCGCCAGAAGGTGGTGCACGCCAGAGGCGTGGATGTCATTGAGGATTGCTACAATGCCAACCCCGACAGCATGAAGGCCGCGCTGGCCATGTTCAGAGAGTATCCCTGCAAGCGCCGCTTTGCCCTGCTGGGCGATATGCTGGAGCTGGGCGATATCAGCCGCGCCGCCCACGAGGAGGTGGGCCGTCAGGCCGTGGAGAACAAGGTGGACTACCTCGTCACCTATGGTGAGCAGGCCAAGCGCATTGCCGTGGTGGCTGCTGCCAAGGGGCTGCCCACCCTCCATGCCGACACCTACGCTCAGGCCGCCGAGACCCTGCTGAACAAAATGCAGCCCGGCGATGCCCTGCTGGTCAAGGCCAGCCGCGGCATGGCACTGGAAAAAGTGCTGGAGATCTTTTACAAGGAGTAACATCGAGCTATGATTCGTTTCGCCTTGATCGCCGCCTCAACGCTGGGGTTCTTCCTCACGGCGGCGCTCGGGAATCTGATGGTGCCGCTGCTGCGGGCGTTCCAGGGACGCTGGGATGAGCCCAAAGCCCGGCAGGCACCCGGGCAGGAAGCACCGGATGCCGAGCCGGAGCGCCCGCCGCAGGCCCCCACCATGGGCGGGCTCTGCCTGATGGTGGGGGTGCTGGCCGCTGTGGGCGTGGGCTGGACAGCCGCCTGTGTGGCCCAGCCTGAGCTGCTGGGGGCCGAGAGCCTGTTCTCGGTCCGGCTGCTCACAGCGCTGCTGGGGGCTCTGCTCTTTGGCGGCGTGGGCCTGCTGGAGGATCTGGCCCGCATCCGCAGCCGTTCCGTGCTGGGCCTGCGGCGGCACACCCGCCTTGGGCTGGAAGCCGCTGCCGGTGCCGTGGTGCTGGTGCTGCTGGGGGCCAGAGGCTGCCTTGCAGCCGGGATCACCCTGCCGGGCGTGGGCTATGTCGATCTGGGCATTGCTGCCCCGCTGCTGTGGGAAGGGCTGCTGGTCGCGCTGGCCGAGTGTGCCCGCATTGCCGATGGCATGGACGGCATCGTCTGCGGTACATCCTTTGCGGCCATGCTGGGCCTGATGGGGGTGATGACCCTGCTGGGCTGGTTCCCGCTGGGCGTTCTGCCCGCCGCACTGGCCGGTTCCCTGATGGCCTTCCTGCTCTGGAACTTCCCGCCCGCAAAGCTGCGGCTGGGCAGCGTGGGAAGCCTGTTTCTGGCCGGGATGCTGGGGTGCGTGCCCCTGTGCATCGGCTGGCCTGACCTTACCCTGCCGCTGGCCCTGCCCTTCTGGCTGGAGGGCGGCATGGTGGCCCTGCAGATCCTGGTCTGCAAGGCCAGCCGGGGCCGCAGGCAGCTGTTCCGCTCGGCACCGCTCCACCGCTGGCTGGAGCTGCGGGGCCAGAGCGCGGAACAGATCTTTTATACCTTTTGTGTCATTGCCATGCTGGGCGTGGCGCTGACCGTTCAGCTGGCAAAAATCAGTTAAGGAGGGGTGCAGTTTGGCAACACTCCGCAGAAAAAAAGCAGAGCCGTTTTCCGTCTTTCAGCGGGACCCCGGCCCCTGGCCGCCCATCCTGCTCAACTGGATGGCGACCCTGGCCATTATCATGGTGTTCGGGCTGGTCATGCTGTTCAGTGCAAGCTATACCACGGGCTATCTCCGCTTTGGAGACAGCTTCCATTACATCAAATCCCAGCTGCTCTGCACAGTGCTGGGCCTGGGGATGATGTTCCTGTTCTCCTATTTTGACCACCGCTTCCTGCGCAGAATGGTCAAGCTGGGCTATATCGTCTGCCTGATCCTGCTGGTGCTGGTGCTGTTCAGCAGCCCCATCAACGGCTGCCGCCGGTGGATCAGCTTCGGCGGCCTGACCCTGCAGGCCTCCGAGGTGGCAAAGTTCGAGATGATCCTGCTCACGGCAGATATCGCTGCCAGGACCCCGCAGGTCAGATTCGGCGAGGTGCCCCTGCGCAAGTGGGTCCACCACAGCATCGTGGTGGAGCTCATCCGGCCCATCCTGTGGCTGATGCCTGTCCTCATCCTGCTGGTGCTGGAGCCCCACATGTCGGGCATCCTGCTGACCACGGCCATCGTGGGCACCATCCTGCTGCTGGGCGGCAGCGGCGGCATCATTACCTGGGGCTGTGCCGGTGCCGCGCTGTTCCTGCTGGAGACTTTGCTGAAGCACGTGGACTCCATCGACTACCTGCAGAGCCGTCTGGACGGCTGGACGCAGGATCTTGACCGGATGACCAGCCAGACCAAGCAGAGCCTGTACGCCATCGGCTCAGGCGGTGCCACGGGGCTGGGCCTTGGCAACAGCATCGAAAAGCAGCTCTGGCTGCCGGAGAGCACCAACGACTTTATCTTCAGTGTCGTGTGCGAGGAACTGGGCTTCGTCGGTGCGGTGATCGTCATCGTGCTGTTCGTCCTCTTTCTGGTGCAGGGCTTCTGGATCGCCTTCCATGCCGAAAACCGGTTCTGCACGCTGGTGGGCATCGGCATCATGGCACAGATCGCCTGGCAGGTGTTCTGCAACATCGCCGTTGTCACCAACACCCTGCCCAACACCGGCATTTCGCTGCCCTTCTTCTCCTCCGGCGGCACCAGTCTGATCCTGCTGCTGGCCGAGATGGGCGTTATGGTCAATATCGGACGCAACGGCGAACGGGCCCGTCTGGAACGGGAGGAAACCCACGCCGAGCGGGAGCGCCAGCGCAAGGCAAAGACCATTGTGCTGGATACCGCGCGCAGAGCGCAGACAGAACAGTAAGGAGGAACCAAGATGCGTGTACTCATTGCAGCCGGCGGCACTGCCGGCCATATCAACCCGGCTCTGGCCATTGCGGGAGCCATCAAAAAAGCCGACCCCACCGCCGAGATCCATTTTGCGGGCCGGAAAGAGGGCATGGAGTACCGTCTGGTCACACAGGCGGGCTATCCCTTCCATCACATCGAGATCACCGGCTTTCAGCGGAAGCTGAGCCTGAACAATATCAAGCGGAATATCATTACCCTGTGGAATCTGGCACTCTCCGGCCCCAAGGCCAAAAAGATGATGAAGGACATCCAGCCCGACCTGGTCATTGGCTGCGGCGGCTATGTGTCCGGCCCGGTGGTGCGCTGCGCCGCCAGACAGGGCATCAAGACCGCCCTGCATGAGCAGAACGCCTTTCCCGGCGTGACCAACAAGCTGCTGGCCCCGGATGTGGACATCGTGTTCGCCGCCGTGCCCGCCGCCGTGGAAAAGCTGGGCGCACCCGAAAAGACCATCGTGGTGGGCAATCCCGTCCGGCCTGAGGTGTTCACCCAGGCGAAGAACCGGGAAGCCATCCGTGCCGAACTGGGCGCGGGTGACCGCACCGTGATCCTCTCCTTCGGCGGAAGTCTGGGTGCCCGCCGCGTGAACGAGGTGGTGGCCGACCTCTGCGCATGGGAGCAGAAAAACCACAAGCCCGTCCTCCATCTCCATGCCACCGGTCAGTACGGCGTGCAGCTGTTTCAGGATCTGGAAAAGAAAAAGGGCTTTGCCCCCGGCGAGAGCCTTGTGGTGAAGGAATACATCAACAATATGCCCGAGCTGCTGGCCGCAGCGGACCTTGTCATCAGCCGCGCCGGTGCCCTGACACTGGCCGAGCTGGAGGCTGTGGGCCGTGCCGCTGTGCTCATCCCCAGCCCCAACGTGGCAGAGAACCACCAGTATTACAACGCCATGGAGCTGCAGAAGGCCGGCGCTGCTGTGGTCATTGAGGAAAAAGACCTGACCGGCGAAAAGCTGGTGCAGACCGTTGCCGGGATGCTGGCTCAGCCCGGCAAGCTGGCTGAGATGGGCCGCAATGCCCGGAGCCTGTCGGTGGACGACAGCCTGGACCGCATTGCGGATGCCCTGCTCAAGCTGGTCAAGACCCCGTAACGGAAGGAAAAAACAGAGGAAAGGAGGTGCAGCCGGATGCCGCAGAATGACCGGAACAGCCGGAACCGCAAGCGCCGCCGGGCCTACGATCAGGCCCGGGATGACCGGCGCGGCGGGCAGAGCACCCAGCGCCGCAGCAGCGCGGGTGCAGGCAGTGACCTGGGGTACAGCGGGTACGCAGGATATTCCTCCGGCGGTCACCCCATCACGAACCCCAATTATGACCCCGATGCGCCCCGCCCCAGCCGGTACACGGAGCGCACGGTGAACTACGGCTCCTACCCGGATAACAGCATCACCTTTCCCACCGGCGGGCGGAGCAGCCAGAGCGGCGCACAGCGCCCCCGCAGCGGGCAGAACGGCCAGCGGCGCACCTCCGGGGGCAATCAGCGGAACCGCCGCCCGGCCAACGGCCAGAACCGGAACGCCCAGCGCCGCCCGCAGAACGCCCAGAATCGCAGCGGCCAGCGGATGCGGCCGGTGCAGGGGCAGAACGCCCGGCGTGACCCCGTCCGGCGGGAGGGCAGGAAAAAGCGGAAGCTGACCCGGGCCGCCATCCGGCGGCGCAGGCTCCTGCGGCGGCTCACGGCCCTTGTCATGCTGCTCTGCGTTATCGGCGCGGGAGTCTACCTTACCGTGACGATGCTGTTCAAGATCAGCTCTATTCAGGTGCAGACAGCGGACGGTGTGGTGCAGGAGGTCGGCGGCTATACCAGCGACCAGATCCTGCAGGCGCTGGATGTCCATCCGGAAGAGAATATCTTCAGCTTTGACCCCGGCAGCAAGGCCGCCGCGCTGGAAAAGGTGTTCCCCATGCTGGAAGATATCCGGGTGGAGCGGGATTACCCCGGAACCGTGGTGGTGCGGGTAACAGAGGCCCGGCCTGCCTGGGCCATGCAGACCTCCTCCGGCTGGCTGACCCTTTCGGGCAGCCTGAAGATCCTGGAAAAGGACCCTGCCCAGCCTGCCGGTCTGCCCACTCTGTACGGCGGCGAACCGGTTTCTGCCGAGCCCGGCGAACAGCTGACCTTTGCGGCGGAGCCCAAGGCCGACAGCACCCCGGAAAGCGCTGCCGACAGCAGCGCCTCCGGTACCGCCGAGGAGGAAGCAGACCAGCGGCTGGAAAGCCTGAACACCCTGTTGGCTGCACTGGATGCCGCAGGCATGAGCGCCGACGTGACCCGCATCGAGTTTGTGGATGTGGACGAGATGGCCTTCCTCTATCAGGATCGCATCAGCGTCTGGCTGGGCACCCTGAACGAGCTGGAATATAAGCTCAAGCTGGCAAAGCACGTCCTGCTGAATGAGGACGGCAAGGGCTGTGCCGCAACGGACACCGGCAAGCTGGACTTCACCCATATCAGCATGTCCAGCACCCGCAAGTTTACCTTTGCACAGGGTGAGCCGGAGCTGCCCTCCGGCTACATCGTGCCTGAACCGGTGGAGGAAACACCCGCCGAAGAAGGTGTGACCGGTGAAACGGCAGAAGGCACGGCCACAGACGGCACTGCCCCGGCAGAGGGCGAAGCCGCCGCAGATGCCGATGCCGAAACACCAATGGATGCCGCCGCGGCCCCGGCAGGACCCGAAGCCGGACCGACGGCACAGCCGACCCCCGCCGAGGGAACGACCCCGGCGGCGGGCGATGCAGAACCAACCCAAACGACCCAATAAGGAGCGTGTAATGTTATGAAGCTGGAACAATTACTGGAAGGCGTGCCCTTTACGCTGGTGCAGGGCAGCCTGGATACCGAAGTGCAGGACATCATCTACGACAGCAGGAAGGCGGCCCCGGGCCTTGCCTTTGTCTGCATCGTGGGCACCCAGCGTGACAGCCACGAGTTTGCCGCGGACTGCGCCGCCAAGGGCGTGAGCGTGCTGGTCATCCAGCATGACATCGACCTTTCTGCCATGCCCGGTGTGACCGTGGTCAAGGTGGAGAGCAGCCGCTATGCCATGGCGCTGATGAGCGGCAACCTCTTTGGCAACCCCTCCCGCCAGATGACTATGATCGGCGTGACCGGTACCAAGGGCAAGACCACCACCACCCACATGATCAAGAGCGTGCTGGAAGCTGCCGGGAAAAAGGTCGGCATGATCGGCACCAACGGCATCTATTTCATGGGCCGTCATCAGGAGACCGCCAACACCACCCCTGAGAGCTACGAGCTGCAAAAGACCTTCCGCCAGTTTCTGGACGCAGGCTGCGATGTGGCCCTGATGGAGGTGTCCAGCCAGGGCCTGATGATGGATCGTGTGGCGGGGGTGCACTATGATATCGGCGTGTTCACCAACCTTTCCCCCGACCACATCGGCCCAGGTGAGCACAAGACCTTTGCGGAGTATCGCAGCTGGAAGGGCCAGCTTTTCCGGCGGTGTGATGTGGGCGTGGTGAACATCGATGACGAGAACACCGAAGCCCTGCTGGAAGGCCACACCTGCAAGCTGGTGACCTACGGCCGCAGTGAAAAGGCTGACTACCGCGCCGAGGGCTGTGAGCTGCTGCGTACCCACGATTTTCTGGGCGTGGCGTTCCATGTCTCCGGCAGGGACAACATGGATGTCAGGGTGAACATGCCCGGCGAGTTCAGCGTCTACAACGCGCTGGCTGCCCTGGCTGTGGGCAAGGTGCTTGGCCTGCCCGATGCCGCCATCCATGAGGGTCTGGGCAAGTGCGTGGTCAAGGGCCGCGTGGAGCTGGTGCCCATCAGCAAAAAGTTCACCATCCTGCTGGACTACGCCCACAACGAGGTCTCCACTGAGAGCCTGCTCACCACCCTGCGGGCGTATCACCCTCACCGGCTGGTGGTGGTGTTCGGCTGCGGCGGCAACCGCTCCAAGCTGCGCCGCTACGGCATGGGCGAGACCTGTGCGAAAATGGCGGATTTCTCCATCCTGACCGAGGACAACAACCGCTTTGAGAAGATCGAGGACATCCTCGCCGATATCCGGGTGGGTATGAACAAGGGTAACCCCGATGCCAAGTTTGTGGAGATCCCCGACCGTCTGGACGCGCTCCACTACGCCGTGGATCACGCCCAGGAGGGCGACCTGATCGCCGTCATCGGCAAGGGTCACGAGACCTACCGCGACCGTGAGGGCGTGAAAACCCCCTTCCTGGAGCGGGAGCTGCTGGAGGAATACGCCCAGCAGATCGGGTTGGAATAAACAACAAAAACGCGCTGTGTCGTTTGACACGGCGCGTTTTTTTGCTGCTGCTTTGGCACGCAGGCCTTCGGCTCAGCAGGATCGAATTTGCAGGCGGCCGGCATTCGCACGGCCACGGCAGCGCTTATGCGCCCCACACCAGCCAGAGATACACATAGCCCGTCAGGACGGCTGCCAGTGTGAACGGGATGCCGATGCGCAGAAAATCACGGGTGCGCACCTGCTCACCCTGCTTGCGCAGGATGCCGATGGCTGCAATGTTGGCCGAAGCGCCAATGGGGGTCAGGTTGCCGCCCAGAGTTGCGCCCGTGAGCAGGCCGAAATAAAACAGCTCGGGCGGGAAGCCTGCACCGCCGTTCATCAGCCCGGCAATGCCCTGCACTACCGGCAGCATGGTGGCCACATAGGGGATGTTGTCGATGAAGGCAGAAAGGCCCACCGAGACGAATACCAGCAGGGTATAGAGCCGGAAGGGATCATCACCGGAGAGGGTGTAGAACAGCTGGGCGGCGGCATCGATGACCCCGGCCTTGCGGATGCCCTCGATCAGGATGAACAGCCCGAACAACAGCAGCAGGGTGTCACAGTCCAGCTCCCGGGCCGCCAGCCGGAACGGCGCGAACGAGTGGCGGCGCAGGCAGGCGCGCAGGATGCCGAACAGGCAGACCCCTGCACAGATCAGACCGCTGCGCAGGCCGTAGAGCGCCAGCGGCAGCCCGCCCGCAGGCTGGGGCAGGAAGGAGGCCGCGATGAGCAGGCCCACCGTCAGCAGCATCAGGGCGGAGGGAACCGTGTCGGTGACCTTGGTCTCCACCGTGGCCGAGATGGGCTGGGTCTCGTGCCGGAAAGTGAACAGCAGCACGCCCAGAGAGGCCAGCGCCCCCAGCTCCACCCCGAAGAAGATGCCGGGCCTGCCCTCCATCCAGAAGAAATTGAAGAAGTTCATCCCCGCAAAGCCGCCCAGCAGGATGCTGGTGGTGTCGCCCACAAGGGTGGCAGCTCCCTGCAGGTTGGAGGAGACCGCAATGGAGATGAGGACGGGCACGGGGGAGATCTTGAGCTTGCGGGCAATGGCAAGGCCCACAGGGGCTACCATGAGCACCGTGGCTACATTGTCCACAAAGGCGCTGATGACCCCGGCAAAGAGGGCCAGCATACACACGGCCCATTTCACATTGGGTACCCGCACGATGAGCAGCTCGGCCAGCCGGGCAGGCATCCTGCTCTCAATAAAGAGGGAGACCGTGCCCATGGTGCCCGCCATCATCAGCAGGACATTGAAGTCCACAGCCCGGGCGGCATCCATCAGGGTGAAGTCCCACAGGCCCGCCGCGCCCAGAGCCAGAAACAGAGCGGCCCCGCCCAGCGCGGCAAAAGGCCGGTACTGCGGCAGGGCCAGCATCAGAAGATAGGTCAGCAGAAAGATGATCAGTGCAGGAAGCATACGCAGGCCTCAGCTTTCGGGCCTGGCATCGGTGTCCTCGTCGATCATCCGGTATCCCACGCCCAGTTCGTTCAGAATATAGGTGTTGCGGCCAGGCACGCTGCCCAGCTTTTTGCGGATGTTTGCCATGTTGACCTGCAGCTTTTTGGTGCTGCCGCAGTCGGTATCGCCCCAGATGGCCCGCACGATGGCGGCATAGGTCATCACCCGGCCTGCATGTTCCGAGAGAAAGGCCACGATGTTGTATTCGGTCTGGGTCAGCTTGATCTCGGCACCGTCCACAAAAACCTTGCGGCGCTCGTAGTTGATCTCAAGCCCCTGTGCCCGGAACACGCCGCCGGGCATCCCGCCCAGCACGCCGAAGCGGTTGGTGCGCAGGGCGGCGCGCACCCGGGCCAGCAGCTCGCCGGTGCCAAAGGGTTTGGTGATGTAATCGTTGGCTCCCAGATCCAGCGCCTCGATCTTGTCCTGCTCGGTGGTGCGGGCCGAGAGCACGACGATGGGGGTCAGGAACTTCTGCCGCACAAAACGGATGAGCTCCAGACCGTCCCGGTCAGGCAGGCCCAGATCCAGGATGATAAGGTCCGGATTGTGGGAGGTGAACAGGGTCTGGCCCATGGCGCAGGTGTTGGCAACAAGGGCCTGATAGCCATTGGTCTCCAGCAGCGTCTCGATAAAGCTGCAGATGTTGGCCTCATCTTCCACGACCAGAACCTTGAATTTGTTATTGCTCATCTTCGTTTTCCTCCGTCTCGATCGATTCGGTCTCCAGCCAGAAGCGGATGCTGGTACCCTCGCCCACCTTGCTCTCGGCCTGGATCTCGCCGCCGTGTGCCTTGACGATGGCGGCACAGACCGAAAGGCCGATGCCCATGCCGTGCTTGCCGCTGTCGGCTGCGGCATCGGCGGGCAGCACACCGGTGAACAGGGTGCGCAGGCGCTCCTTCGGAATGCCGCAGCCGTTGTCCGATACCTCAAACACCGCCCGGCTGCCCAGCGTGAACACCCGCAGGGTCAGCTGGGTCATCCCCTCGGCGTGGACGGCGGCATTTTCCAAAAGGTTCGTCAGCACCTGCGAGATCAGCATCGAGTCCATGGGAATCACGATGAAGCTGTCGGGCAGGTAGGTGGTAACGGGCACCTTGGGGTAGCGCTTCTGGAACCGCACCAGCACGGTGTCAATCAGCTCGTCCAGCACGGTGGGGGTCTTTTGCACGGCCACCTGCCCGCCGTCAAAGCGGGTGACGGACAGCAGGTTCTCCACCATCCGGTTCAGCCACTGGGCATCGGAACAGGCTTCGCCAAGAAGCTTTAATTTTTGCTCTTTTTCCAGGCTGTCATAATTTTCAATGACCGTGGAACAGGCCCCGTAAATGGAAGTAAGGGGCGTGCGCAGATCGTGGGAGACGGCCCGCAGCAGGGTGGCCCGCATTTTTTCGGTCTCGCTCTCCATCCGCAGCTGTTCCTGCTTTTTGATGCGGGTGGTCAGGGTGCTGGTCATAATGGACACCACCAGCATCGCCATGCCCGAGAACAGGTTTTCCGGCAGGGTGAAGTTGAAGGCAAAGTAAGGGGAGCGGAACGCAAAATTCACGGCCAGCACGCCGATCAGGGAAGCCACCACGCCCAACACATAACCATCTGTATAGATCGAGATCAAAAAAACTGCCAGAACAAACACCATCGATGCAACGCCATCGATCCGGCCGGTGATCTGCTGTGTGCCGGTCACGATGAGAAAGGCGGCGCACAGCACAGCGGCCAGGACCAGCGCGTCATGCCAGCGGGTCTTCTGCTTCATGGGGATCCCTCCATATCTATTCTACTCCAGATGAAAAGTATACCATACTTTTCCTAAAGATGCAGTAAAGGCTGAAAAAAGAGCTGTTGTTCCGGGGATGGGCTGCACAGAATGCCCAAACCCATGGATTCTTTTCCGGTTTTATGCTATTATAAAGAGTAAGAGCAAGGAGAGAGCGCTCTCAGGGATAAGAGAAAACGTAACGTTGCAATAGAAGGAGAAGAGGATCATGGGAAAATATTTTGGAACCGATGGCTTCCGTGGCGAGGCCGGTGTGAACCTGACCGCCGACCACGCCTACAAGGTGGGCCGTTTTCTGGGCTGGTATTATAATGCACTGCGGGAGCGCAACGGCAACAATGAGCCTGCCCGCATCGTCATTGGCAAGGACACCCGCCGCTCCAGCTACATGTTCGAGTACAGCCTGGTGGCGGGCCTGACCGCTTCCGGTGCGGATGCCTACCTGCTCCACGTCACCACCACCCCCAGCGTGGCCTACATTGCCCGCGTGGATGATTTTGACTGCGGCATTATGATCTCCGCCAGCCATAACCCGTTCTACGACAACGGCATCAAGCTGATCGACTGCTACGGCGAAAAGATGCCTGAGGAAACCCTGCTGCTGGTGGAGGACTACATCGACGGCAAGCTCCATGTCTTTGATCAGGACTGGCCGGAGCTGCCCTTTGCCCACCGGGAGCACATCGGCTGCACCGTGGACTATGTGGCAGGCCGCAACCGCTACATGGGTTACCTGATCAGTCTGGGCATCTACTCCTTCAAGGGCATCAAGGTGGGTCTGGACTGCGCCAACGGTGCCAGCTGGAACATTGCCAAGAGCGTGTTCGATGCGCTGGGCGCAGACACTTATGTCATCAATAACCAGCCCAACGGCCTGAATATCAACCTGAACGCAGGCTCCACCCACATCGAGGGCCTGCAGAAGTTTGTGGTGGAAAAGGGGCTGGACGTGGGCTTTGCCTATGACGGCGATGCAGACCGCTGCCTCTGCGTGGATGAAAAGGGCAATGTGATCACCGGTGACCACATCCTGTACATCTATGGCTGCTACATGAAGGAGCGCGGCAAACTGCTGACCAATACCGTTGTCACCACAGTCATGTCCAACTTTGGTCTGTACAAGGCCTTTGACGAGCAGGGCATCGGCTATGCCAAGACTGCCGTGGGTGACAAGTATGTCTACGAGTATATGGCCAAGAACGGCTGCCGCATCGGCGGTGAGCAGAGCGGCCACATCATCTTCTCCAAGTACGCCAGCACCGGTGACGGCATCCTGACCAGCCTGAAGATGATGGAGGTCATGCTGGCCAAGAAGAAGCCTCTGAGTGCGCTGGCCGCCCCGCTGAAGATCTACCCGCAGGTGCTGGAAAATGTCCGTGTGACCGATAAGAAGGCCGCGCAGGACGATGCCGCTGTGCAGGCCGCTGTCAAGGCGGTGGCCGAGGCACTGGGCGATACCGGCCGCATCCTTGTCCGGGAGTCCGGCACCGAGCCGGTAGTCCGTGTGATGGTGGAGGCCCCCGACCACGACACCTGCCAGAAGTATGTTTCTCAGGTGGTGGATGTCATCAAGGCACAGGGCTACAGCGTCTGACGCTGAACCGGAAAGAGAGCGCAGGATGAAGAAATTCAAACGGATGCTGGCGGGGCTGGCCTGTGTGGTGGCGGTCTGCCTGTGTACCCCCACCGCTTTTGCGGCAAAGGTCATCGTCTATTTTGATGCCAACGGCGGCACCTGTACCTCTGCCGCAGAGCGCACCAATGACGAGGGCAAACTGGGCAGCCTGCCCGGTGCCAGCATGGAGGGCTACACCTTCGATGGCTGGTACACCTCTGGCACAGATGATGTCACCGGTTTTCCCATTGATGTGCAGGTCAAAGCCAACGATACGGCGTTTGGTGCGGATACCACCGTCTATGCCCATTGGTCTGCCAACGGCGGCAGCGCGGAAGTGGTAGAAGAGAAAGAGGTAGATCCGGACACCCTTCTTACAACGATGGGGCTGGCGGCCGGAAGCGTGGTTCTGGTGCTGCTGGCAAGCCTGGCACTTTGAGAGGAGCGGACATGCAGCAGAACTTAAAATTTCCGGCGCAGTGCACCGTCATTCCCGCTGAGGAGCTGGAGCAGATCTCCGGCGGCGCTCCTGCCTGGGTGGGGGAGCTGAAGGATCAGATCCGCCCCTACTGGCAGAAGGCAAAGCCCTATCTGGCCTTTGGCATCGAGTGCGGCAAGGCCTTTGTGCAGGTCGTTGCGGCGGCATACAGCATCTACATCTATGGCCGGATCATTCAGGACTCCATGCACGGCATCAAGGACAGCCTGAACTGGTTCAAGGGCCTGAACTGAAAATATCGGGATATGAAACGTCCCCCTGCGCCATTCGTGGTTTGAACGGTGCAGGGGGACGTTTGACATCTTTATTTAATCATCCGTGCTGTCCAGCTTCAGCACAGCGGTAAAGGCTTCACTGGGCAGGGAGACGCTGCCGAGCTGGCGCATCTTCTTTTTGCCCTCCTTCTGCTTTTCCAGCAGCTTCTTCTTGCGGGAGATATCGCCGCCGTAGCACTTGGCCAGCACGTCCTTGCGCATGGCCTTGACGGTCTCGCGGGCGATGATCTTGCCGCCGATGGCGGCCTGCACCGGGATCTCAAACAGGGTGCGGGGAATGTTGTCCCGCAGCTTTTCGCAGATGCGGCGGCCCTTGGCGTAGGCGTTGTCCCGGAACACGATCATGGAGAGCGCGTCCACAGGGTCGCCGTTCAGCAGGAAGTCCAGTTTGACCAGATCGCTCTCGCGGTACTCCTTGAACTCGTAGTCGTAGCTGGCATAACCGCGGCTGCGGCTCTTGATGGCATCGAAGAAGTCGTAGACGATCTCGCCCAGAGGCAGGGCGTAGTGCAGGTCCACGCGGACATCGTCCAGATACTTCATGTCGATGAGCACGCCGCGCTTCTGCTGGCACAGATCCATCAGGGCACCCACGTAATCGTTGGGGGTGTAGAGGTGGACATCCACAAAAGGCTCCTCCTGCTTGACGATGTTGGAGGGGTCCGGGTAGCTGGACGGGTTGTCGATCATCTCCACGGTGCCGTCCGTCATGGTCAGGCGGTAGCGGACGCTGGGGGTGGTAGTGATGATGTCCAGGTCAAACTCCCGCTCGAGACGCTCGGTGATGATCTCCATGTGGAGCAGGCCCAGGAAGCCGCAGCGAAAGCCAAAGCCCAGCGCGGCACTGGTCTCAAGCTCAAAGGTCAGGGATGCGTCGTTCAGCTGCAGCTTTTCCAGCGCGTCCTTCAGGTCGGGGTACTTGGCACCGTCGGCGGGGTAGATGCCGCAGAACACCATGGGCTTGACCTGACGGTAGCCGGGCAGTGCTTCGGCGGTGGGATTATTGGCCAGCGTGACGGTATCGCCCACGCGGGTGTCCTGCACGGTCTTGATGCTGGCGGTCAGGTAGCCGACCTCGCCGGCCTGCAGCTGACTGCAGGGGGTCAGGCTGGTGGCACCCATGTGGCCTACTTCCACCAGCGTGAACTCGGCCCCGGTGGCCATCATCTTGATGGTGTCGCCGGGCTTGACGGTGCCCTCGAACACGCGGATGTAGACGATAACGCCCTTGTAGCTGTCGTAGATGCTGTCAAAGATCAGGGCCTTGAGGGGAGCGTCCGGGTCGCCGGTGGGGGCGGGGATATCGCTGACCACCCGCTCCAGCACCTGATCGACATTCAGACCGGTCTTGGCAGAGACGCGGGGCGCATCCATGCAGGGCAGGCCGATCACATCCTCCACCTCCTGGGCTACTTCGTCCGGGTGGGCGCTGGGCAGGTCGATCTTGTTCAGGATGGGCACCAGCTCCAGATCATGCTCCAGCGCCATGTAGGTGTTTGCCAGCGTCTGGGCCTCCACACCCTGGGTGGCATCCACCACCAGAATGGCACCCTCACAGGCGGCCAGACTGCGGCTGACTTCGTAGGCAAAGTCCACATGGCCCGGGGTGTCGATGAGGTTGAACTCGTAGGTCTTGCCGTCCTTGGCAGTGTAGTTCAGGGTAACGGCGCGGGCTTTGATGGTGATGCCGCGCTCCCGCTCGATGTCCATGTTATCGAGGATCTGATCCTCCATGATGCGCTCGTCCACGCTTTTGGTCAGCTCCAGAATGCGGTCCGACAGGGTGGACTTGCCGTGGTCGATGTGTGCAATGATGCAGAAATTTCGGATGTTGTCTCTTGCCATGTAATTCCTCCGCGAGAGTGTGTTAGTCGTTCAGGATCCAGTCCTCCACGGCAGCGGTCGTGCCGTGTTCCAGATAAACACGGGGCACCCGGCGGGAAACGCCGCAGAGCACCTCGTAGGTGATGGTATCGGTCTTGCGGGCAATGTCCTCCGCACTGTCGCTGACAGTGCCGCCCCACAGGATGGCTTCGTCCCCCTCCTGCACCGTGCCCGGCACAGCGGAGAGATCAACCATCATCTGATCCATACAGACCCGGCCCAGCACCGGGCAGGGCGTGCCGTGGATCTCCACGATGCCCTTGCCGCAGCTGAGCTGGCGGGGGTAGCCATCGGCGTAGCCGGTGCAGAGGGTGGCCACCGGTGTGGGCCGCTCTGCTGTGAACCGGCGGCCATAGCTGGTGGACTGGCCCGGCTGCAGCACCTTGACCATGCTGACCACGGTCTTGAGCTTCATCACCGGGCGGAACAGCCCGAAGCGGACTTCATCGCTGGGGTCAAAGCCGTACAGGATGATGCCGGGGCGGGCCATGCAGTGTGCCCGGGGCAGGCCCTCGGGCCAGTCCGGGTGGAGCATCACACCGGCCGAGTTGTCGCAGTGGACGATGCCGGGCTCGTGCCCGGCTGCCGTCAGGGCGCTGCAGGTCTGCACAAAGAGCCGGTGCTGCTCGGCGGTGTAGGCAATGTTTTCCTCAGCGGTGTCATCGGCCACCGAGAAGTGCTGGAACAGGCCGGTCATTTCCAGTCCGGGCAGGGTGCAGGCGGCGATGGCCTCGGCAATGGCGGCATCAAAATCGGTGCGCAGAGCAAAGCCGATGCGGCCCATGCCGGTATCCACAGCCAGATGCACTTTGACCCGGCCCCCGGCGGCCTGTGCGGCCTCGCTCAGGGCTTGGGCCTGGGGCAGAGAATAGCAGGCTGCGGTGATATCGTCCCGGATGAGAGCGGCAGCGTATGTGGGCTGCACATGGCCCAGAATGAGGATGGGCAGGGTCTGGCCGCTCCTGCGCAGCTGCAGGGCCTCGGCCAGGCAGCTGACAGCCAGCCAGGAGGCACCCTCCTGCGCAAAGACCCGGGCGCACTGGACGGCACCGTGGCCGTAGCTGTCGGCCTTGACCACGGCACACAGGGGCAGGCTGCCTGCCCGCTGCTTTACGGTGCGGAAGTTGGCCCGCAGGGCATCGAGGTCGATCTCAGCCCAGACATGTTTTTCAAAGTTCTGCATCTGCATGATGCATTCCCTCCTTTGGGGATGGATTGGATGTGCGTCCTGTATGGACCGGCCGCCAGCCGTCGATGCCGCTCTCCTGCAGGGCATGGAGCGTTTTCTGCCGGAAGGCGTGGTCGGTGCGGCAGCGCTCCCGGACAAAATCCTTGGTCTGCTCCCGCACAGTCACACCGTCGGCGGGGCAGCGGCTCTTGACGATGGGGAAGTCCTCCTCCTTTACCGCACAGCGCACCTCGTGTTCGGTGGCCAGCAGCATGGGGCGGATCAGGGTCAGGCCCCGGCGGTCCAGCTGGGTGACCGGGGAGAAGCAGCCAATGCGGCCCTCCCGCCAGAGGTTCATGTAAAAGGTCTCCACGGCATCGTCCAGATGATGCCCCAGCGCCACCTTGTTGCAGCCAAGCTCCTGCGCCGCCGTGTGCAGCGCGCCCCGGCGCAGCCTGGCGCAGAGGGAACAGGGGTTCTTTTCCTTTCGGTATTCAAACACGATGGGGCCGATCTCGGTGCGGCGCACCTCGTAGGGGACCCCATACCGGGCAAACAGCGCCGCCAACGGGCTGTAATCCACAGCCTGGTGGTCAAACTGCGGGTCAAGGGTGACGGCCACGACCTCATAATCAAAGCCGAGGTACCGGCGCAGCTGGGCCAACCCGATGGTCAGGGCCACGCTGTCCTTGCCGCCCGAAACGCCCACCATGATCTTATCACCGGGGGAGATCATCTCGTAATCCTGCACGGCCTTGCGCATCAGGCCGCAGAGCCGCTGCATGGCGTGTGGATCGCTCATGTCAGGCTCACGCTTTCCACCAGATTGACGATATCGCTGATGGAGGCCCGCTGCTGGGAGGAATCCTGCGTGTGAATGTCTTTCGGCATGGAAAAAAACTCCTTTTTACAATATCTTATATAGTATAACACACTCGGCGGCAAAATTGTAGCGCCGCCGGGGCAAATTTGCCCCCCGGAGGCCGAAAAACTTTTTGAAAATACGATTTTAGAAATCGCGAGATTTCGAGAGAATTCAAGAGATTTTGAGAGGTATAAAAATTTCCACTGAAAAAATCGCAAAAAGATGTTGACAGGCGCTTTTTTGTGTTGTATACTGACACTCGCGCCCCAAAGGCGCCTGAATCGTACCAAACACTTATCAGGAGGAAATAGATATGAGCACTACTCTCGTAAAGCCCGCTGAAGTCGAGCGCAAGTGGTATCTGCTCGACG
>ENA-ORCN01000104-ORCN01000104.1-human-gut-metagenome-genome-assembly--contig:-NODE-104-length-66468-cov-21.573978_pt1 | contig 66468 bp, 71 predicted proteins | sample MGYA00242984_ERZ507984 | MGnify/ENA primary metagenome ERZ507984 (study PRJEB26167, sample SAMN06115395) | human gut metagenome | host: Homo sapiens | place: China:Hubei | collected 2016-05-19... | reverse complement strand
ACGCAGCTTCCAGCTTTGCAAAATCACAATGCATCGGGTGAACCTTCCCAGTTTCCTTTTGCTCTGCATAGACCTGTTCTATTTTCTTCAAAATTCTGTCCTGATTCTTTTTGCAAAAGCGATACTCTTTTTCCAAAAGATCAGCGTATTGCTTGTCACTCAGGGCGGCGAAATCAATCCGCGTGTATAGATCAGCGCGAACAGGAATCATCTTTTTGATTTCTAATGCCGCGAAGAATTTGAGCGCTTCTGCTGCCGAAAGCGACTTGAAAATATCGGCTTTTCTAAGTTCTGTTTTCGAAACCTGTTCATAAATCAGGAAGTGTGCAGATCCAACATTTTTCCACTTTGCATGCTTGGGTTTCCCTGATGTGAGCGGCACGAAATACAGGTATGTATCAATCATTACAATGATTCCCAAGAAAGGCTTTTACCGTAATCCTTATCCTTGGAATATTGGACTTCAGAGTCTATCTGATTCAGATAGCGAAGATAGTCCTCATCAACATTGAAAAAGCCGAGGTTCTCAAATCTAATATTCATCCGTCGGTTTTCCTCTCATAAAAAGCGGAGGGACTCGCATCCCTCCGCATCGTTAACGCTCCGCACTTGGGATATAGGCGGCGAAACACCTGCTGAGAATCTTTCGATTCACCCATATTATATGCGACATAATGCAAAAAATCAACACCATACCGAACAATTCCGTTCTGAGTTTTCTATGAACAAAAGCAATCATAAACCATTTCAAGGAGTGTGATCCACTTGAAAAAGAACCGCAAGAACAAGCCCGCCCCGCCGCCCGGCTTGCCGCCGGAGCAGGAGCAGATTATCGAGAAGCAGCCAAAGAAGCAGCCGTTTCTCAAGCGTCTGCTGTTTGGCGAGGAAACGCCGGACCTGAGCGAGCTGGAAGCCGGCTCAACGACAATTTTGGATATTCTCTCGCCCACGAGCGTGGATACGAAAAGCCGGGACTACATTGTAGTGGACGGCATTTTTCATGCCTATCTTTACATCACGGGATACGGCTATTCTACAACCGTTGGCGCAAGCTGGCTCGCTCCGCTGGTCGAGGCCGGCGAGGGCGTCAGCATTTCGTTCCACTTTGACAAGCAATCCAAGGAGAAAATTCTGGCGAAGATCTCGCAGCAGACCATGATGAACCGCAGCCGGATGCGCGACGTTGCAGACACCCGGCAAGACTTCGAGGAGCTGGACAGTGCTATTGCGTCCGGTATGTACCTTAAGGACGTGATGAACCGGCAGGGCGAGGATTTTTATTATATGCACACGCTCATCGAGGTCACAGCCGGTGACCCTGAAACGCTGGAGCATCGCGTCACGGCAGTTGAAAAGCTCTGTGTCTCCGTGGATATGATTGCCCGGCGGTGCGAGTACAAGCAGGAGCAGGCGTTTTTGTCCATGCTCCCAATTCTCTATCTCGACCCGGATATTGAACGAAAATCCCGCCGCAATGCGCTCACCAGCGGCGTAGCGGCAGCGTTCCCGTTCGCGTCCTATGAGCTGTCCGACCGGAACGGCATTTTTCTGGGGCTCAATATGTATAACCGTTCGCCTGTCTTTCTCAATCCCTATGACGATTACAAATACACGAACGGAAACATCTGGATCGGCGGCTCGTCCGGTGCAGGCAAGACGTTCACGCTCCAATGCGTCGGCGGCCGTTTACGTCAGCAGGGCAAGCGCGTTATTTACATCATCCCGAAAAAAGGACACGAGTTCCGTCCACGCTGTGAGCAGCTTGGCGGACTGTATCTGAGAATGTCCCCGTCCTCACCGGACTGTCCGAATATCATGGCCATCCGCAGAAAATCACTGGACACCTACGCAGGCCTCAAGGGGCTTGCCTCCCGTGATGATTCTGTGCTGGCAGATAAGATCTCACGGCTCATTATCTGGTACAGCCTGCAAAAGCGCGACCTCAGCGACGAAGACCGGAATTATCTGGACACATCGCTGGTCGAGTGCTACCGGCGATACGGCATCACATTTGACAATGCTTCCGTTCTGAACGAGGACGGGAGTTTTGGCAGGATGCCCATTCTGGCGGATTGGTACGATGTGCTTCAGGAAAGCACGGACACAAAGCACCTTGCCGTCGTGCTGGCGCGGTATGTGACCGGCTCGGCCTCGGCGATGGGCAGCCGGAATGAGATCGACCTCGACAACAAATATATCGTCATTGACACGTCGGGTATGCCCGACGATCTGCTCCTGCCCGGTATCTTTTGGGCGACGGACATTGCAAACGACCTCATTTCCGGTGCGGGCGGACAGCTCTCGGCGCTCATCTCAGACGAGCTATGGTCGCTGGTCGGCGCGAACTCCAACCCACTGGCGGCAGGCTACATTCAGGAAATGGTCAAGACCATCCGCGGCCTCGGCGGTATCGCGATCACATCCACACAGGGCATGCAGGATCTTTTCTCGCTGGATAACGGTAAATACGGCAAAGGCATTCTGGATTCCAGCCGCATCAAGATCGTCATGCAGATGGAGGAACAGGAAGCGCGGCTCATTCAGAATGTCCTGAATCTGTCCGAAGAAGAAGTTCGTCAGATCACAAGATTCCGCCGCGGCGAGGGGCTTCTGTGCATCGGCTATAACCATGTGCCGATCGCGTTCTACGCGACGCAGAAAGAATACGATGCGATCACCACATCGCCGACGGACCTACTGAACAGGAACATAAAAAATGAAACCGTTTGACAAAAATGTCAGACGGTTTCATTCATCAGAAAGAACTTGCAGGCAGTAGGTTTTTAATTCTGGTATGTCATCCTTGATGATCTCCCAGGTGATCTCGGAATCAACCGTGCCATAGCTGTGTGCGACGATATTGTGCATGGCTTTGATCTTCCGCCACGGGATCGTATCGTGACTGTTTCGGAAATCTTCTGTCAGCTTGCCGACCAGCTCGCCGATCTGAAGAATACAGAGCGCAGCCGCGTTGCGGTAAATTGCGTCGGTTTGGAAGGTATCATAGCTGTCGCCAAATCGCTCGACGGTCAGCTCGATCTGCCCACAATAGGAAACAATGTGCTCCAGAATGCTGGCGTCGCGGTCAAGCCTCATAGAGCAGCACCTCATCTTTCTGAATACTGGACAAGAACCGCTCACTCAGGCTGCCCGTCGGGACCAAATCAACCGGCACGCCCAGCGCGTCTTCCAGATCAAGGAGCAAGCCGCCCATCTCAATTCCACGGATACGGCCTTTGTCAATGCGAAGATCAATGTCGCTTGTCGGCGTCACATCCCCGCGGGCGTAAGAGCCAAGCAGCCAGATTCGCTGTGCGCCATATTCCCGCCCGAGTCTGGAAACAACAGATTTAATTTCCGGGATACCCATATAAAAGCACCTCATCTTTCGCAATCAGGTCAAGAAAATCACAGGCAGAAGAATCGTTGGTGATAAGATCGACCGGCACCTTCAGCGCATCCTCCATATCCAGCCGCAGACCGCTGAGCTGGAACAGGGACATAGCGCTGCCTTTTTCGATTTTTAAATCCACGTCGCTGTCACGGCGCGCCGTGCCTTTGGAATACGAACCGAACAGGCTGACGCTGCGCAGCCCATGTGCTTGTGCGATTGGTGTGATAATTCTGCGCAGTTCTTCAATCGCGTATGGCATTTGCGTCACCTCCCAGTGCTTTTCTGATTTTAGTATAACAGTCTTTTTCAAAAAATACAACAGAAAGGAATTTGAACGATGAACGAGGAAAGATTTACAGTAGAAACAAAAAAGATTCAGTCCGTCATTGCCAAAGCTTCGCAGAAAGCAGGCGCTCTGTCCGCACTTTCTGACGGCGGCAAAATGAGCCGCGAGAAATTGCAGCTCACGCTGGAAGAAACCGCATATTTCTTTGAGTCTGCGACGCTCTATCTGCGCGCACTCTGCGAAACGCAGATGCCGGGCATTGGCGGATACGGGCGGCGCGACGGGCTGGAGTTCCAGCTCCCGTCCGGGCACATCGAGATCGCGGGCGCGGGCTGGGTCCATATGCAGATCGACACGCTCCTGCCGCATTGCCGGTATATGCCCGCGACTTGGCTGACAGACACGGTGCGGCAGCTTCTGACGGCCTATATGCAGCACACGAATTTCCGCCTGTATTTCAAGCAGATGCTTTTGGTGATCGACGAACACAGCGATGTGGACGGGCGGCATGTATTCGATCAGGACAACAAAGGGTGGAAAGCCGTAAGCAATGCGCTGAAAGGCTTGGTCATTGACGATGACGACCAGTACCATCTATCCGTCCACATGATGTCCAGCCGCAGCGCGGAGAATGTCTGCCATATCAGCCTGGTGCTGCCGGAATCGGAGGAAGAATTTTTCCGGTTTCATCGAAAAGGGATCGCATACCGGCCTTTGGAGCCATCCGTTGCGCTGTGCCCCTCGACTTCTTTTTGCCTTGTCTGAAGCTCGGAAAAAACCGATGGGTCAAACCGCTTGTAATTCCATGCGTTTTCGTAATTTGAAGCGTCTGGTGGACGGCAAAAACCCGGCATCTACGGCTACCCATCGGTCAAGCAGGCAAAAGTCACGCAGAAGCACCGAAATTGTGGTTGCGCCGGAACCGGCGCAAGCGCAGTTTCGGTGCCTCGCAGGAAAATGGAAACTGCCATGATTTTTACGACCCGCGACCTTGATATCCTGCGCTTTCTCCGCTGGTGCCGCTTTGTGCTGGCGAAAGATCTGACCGGCGTGTTTTCCAAGGGTGAGGTTCAGAACCTTGAAATCCTCCGCCTGATAAAGCTCTATCAGCCCGCGCAAGCCTATACGCTGACCGCCGCCGGGAACCGGCTGCTTGACGCCGCCTTTCCAAAACTCCCCGCAGCGGTTGCCCCAGCTTACAAAGCTGCCGATACGCTGCGCCGCATCCGGCAAGCAAAGCTGATGACCACCGCGTATCAGGCCGGTGTTTCTGTTTTTACGACAGACGTTTCCGCACTATGCGAACAGGCGATGTTTCTTCCCATGATCGCCCGTAATCGCGGCTCCAATCCGTGGGGCAGTACCCGCGTGGCGGCGCTGCTCCATACCGGCGACCTCATGTACGCCATTCACTGGGTCAACCCCGGTATCGGTTGCGTCGCACTGACGGATGAGCTGACCGCGTTCCAGAATCATACGGCATCGATTCCCGCAAAGCAGCGCGCCATGATCTTTGCCGCGTCCAGCTACGAGGAGATCCTTTCTGAGCTGGATACCGTGCAAGAGAAGCAAAATACGCGCCTGCAAACCTACCGCGAGGTCTACGATTGCCTGAAGCTGCCGCTGTTTCTGCTGCCGTGCAATGGCACAGGCTGCTTGCAGCTCCGCATCATAGGTGTTCCAAATTACCGTGAACTTCTGGCGAGGATCATCCTGAAGTCGCACTATGTCCCGCCGCCCGCGGATCGAGCGATGTATGACGTACTGTATCATGGTGTGCCATTCGTCATGGCGGCGGATATGGATCTGCGGCGCATTGACGCGGCGGTAGACGATGCCCGTTCGGACAGCATTTCCCAAATCGCGCTGGCTGCACTGCCGGAACAGGTGGAAGCTGTTCTGAACCGCCGTTACCGCGAAACCGGAAAGGCGCGTGTCTTTACGATTACGGATGCGGCATTGCGGGAGCTGCTTGGAAGCACCGCGCCATACACGCCGCCTGACCTGCCATTTTACACATCGGAAGGAAGTGTTCTGGATGTTCCGCCTCTCAAAGCTCCTTGAAAAGCTGGAGGACAAATCGGAAGCAAGATTCAAAAGCTGGTTTGCCAGAAACAAAGCCAAGCTGCCCATGCGTGTGCCAGCCGCGATCATCGGCTGGTATTTTTATGGGATGTTTCTCAATTCGCTGCGGCTTGGAATCGCATCGACCTTTCATCAAACGGATGAAGAAATCCAAAGCATCTGGGTGCTGAACCCGTTCAAAAATTGGGGTGCGTTATTCACGGGCTTTGGGATCGTGACGACGCTGGTAATTGTGCTGATTATCTGCCTCATCACGAAAAAGGGCTACATCTGGTTCTCCGGTTACAAATACACGCACGACCCGCGCGGGTTTGACATTCTTCCGGACGGTACGCATGGCACGTCCGGTTTCCTGACGGAAAAAGAAATGCGAGAATTTCTGGAGCTGTCGCCCGCAGGCAAGACGGAGGGCATGATCCTCGGCAAAGTCAAAAAGCATCCGGACGATCCGGACGCTTACGCGCTCTATGCCGCGCATCGGATGGTTGCCGGAGACAATAATAACTTACTCTGCATCGGCGCGCCGGGCAGCGGCAAATCCAGAGGCTTTATCATCCCGTTCCTCATGGGCTGCGCGAAACGCGGCGAGTCCGCATTCATCACGGATGCCAAGGGAGAGCTTTTTGAACGTCTTTCTCCGTATTTCCGCCAGCACGGCTTCTATGTGAAAGCTGTGAATTTTCTGGACATGGAACACTCGGACGGTTGGAACTGTCTGTATGGACTGGACACCCAGCCGCAGCTCGTGCAGACGGTAGCGAATACGATCGTGCAGAATACGTCGGGGCCGAAGGAAGCCAACGACTTCTGGAGTCGGGCAGAGTTGAACCTCCTGATGGCGCTCATTCACTATGTCGTCAATCTGCGCGATGCAAACGGGAATTTGCTCCCCATTGAACAGCGCGGGCTCGGTGATGTGTACCGCATGATCGCGACGGAGAGCATTGAGGAGATCAACCACAGGCTAGCTGCTCTCCCGCCAGAGCATCCGGCCAAATACCCGCACGGTCTGTTCCTCAAGGCAAAGGAAAATCTCTGGGGCAACATCGTCATTGGGCTTGGCAACCGTCTGGCGGTCTTTCAGAGCCGTCTGGCGGACAAGATCACGCGCAACCACGATGTCGATCTCCTGCTCCCCGGAAAGCGACCCTGTGTGTATTTTGTCATCATTTCCGCGCAGGACAGCGCGTACCGCTTTTTGTCCTCGCTGTTTTTCTCGCTGGCGCTGCCGCAGCTGTCAAATTTCGCGCGCCTGCAATGTCCGGGCGGACGGCTGCCGGTGCTGACGAACTTCTGTCTGGACGAATACTGCAACATCGGCTATCTGGACGGCGTGGCGGACAGTCTCAACAGCATCCGCAGCTTTAACATGTCCGCGCAGATCGTCGTGCAGAGTTTATCACAGTGGCAGGAAAAGTATCCGGGCAAGGAGTGGGAAAATCAGCTTGCAACGTTCGACCAGACGCTCTACATGGGCTGCAACGATCTGACGTCGGCAAAGTACATCTCCGAAAAATGCGGCAAGGTGACGATCTCCGTTCTCAACAACCAGATGCCGATGATGCCACTTTTTTCACCGGTGTATTCGTCCACGCGCCCGTACTCGCAGACGCGAAGCAACACGCAGCGCGACCTGATGAACCCCGATGAAGTCCTGCGTTTGGAGAACCGGAAGTGTCTTGCACTGTTCAAGGGGCACAAGCCCGCGCTCCTCTACAAAATGACGCCGGAGGAGCTGCCGGACTACGTCGGCCTCACCACCTGCCGGGTCATTGACTATATCCCGGAATGGCGGAGAAAAGAAGCCGAAGTAACGCCGCAAAAGCAAGCACCTGTTCAGAAAGAATCGTCAAACATCCCCAAACCGCCCGGCAAAGGAAAACAACCAGACCGCAGCGGGCAGCCGCCCGCCTACGATCTGGCTGAGGATGATGTGATTGGAATGGTGGAGTGTACGGTGGAATCTATCCGCGGCTTATAATTGGATGATCTGGTCCTCATTGATCAGCAGCAGGTCATCACACTCTTTGCTGAATGCGAGCAGCCGGTCGGAAAAGCCGCTCTTGGAGAACAGACCATAGAGCACCTGATAGCCTTGCCGGATAAAGCTGTTCTGGAGATCAGCCGAAGCCGCAACCTTTTGCTGCAGCGCCGTGAGGACAGGCAGATCGACCGGTTTTTGATGGTACTTGCATTCTCCGATAAACAGCCGTTTGCTCTGGCGGTCAACCGCCGCTACGTCGATTTCCGTGTCGGCATTCAGATCGTTATGCCAATACGAGCCGATTCGGGAGGGAACGAACGCAAGCTGTCCGCTCCGGCAAAGCTCCGCAAAGATGTTCTTGCAGATATCCTCATACGCAAACGCGACAAAGCTGCTGATAAAGGTCTTTTGCAGCTCGTCCAACACGATCTGCTGATTGTCCAGCTCCAGTTCTCCCTTATACGGATAGACATATCGGAACCAGAAGCGGGTAAAGTTGTCCGATACAAAATACAGTCCTTTTCGGGAATGCTCCGGATTCTTTTCCGTGATCGGCGTTTCCTTCACAACAAAGCCCAACTCGGACAGTGTTGCCAGATACGGCGAGATGGAGGGGCTTTCCTGCTCAAGAACGCCGCAGATCTTACTCAGCTTGTGGTTGCCGTCTGCAATGACCCGGATGATGGAGAAATAATTGATTGGCGTCTGCACCTCATCGCGCAGCAGGAAGTTTGGTTCCTCATATAGAAAGCCATTTTTGGACAGCACGATCGAGCGGATCTGATCGATCAGCGGTTCCTGCTCGGTAAAGAACTCCAGATATTTCGGCACACCGCCGGTCAGCGCATATTGCTGGACAGCCTGATCGAAGGGCAAGGACTGCGCGGCATAGACCGCCGTAAACGGCAGCGGCATCAAGCGGATCTGCGCTGATCTTCTGCCATAGAGCGGACTGTCATAGGAAAGCGCGTGCTTTTTCATCATTCCGATCAGCGAACCGCTGAGGATCAGCATGATATTGCTGTCCTGTAAAAACTCATCCCAGATATTTTGCAGAATGGATGGGAAGGCCGGGTTTGTTTTGACCATGTATGGAAACTCATCAAGCACGATCACCTTTTTCTGGTCCGGCTGGTATGCTGCGACCGCACGAAACAGGTCAGCCCAATCAGAAAACGTCACATTGCCAAGCAGCGCATTCCCAGTGGCTCTTGCGATCACGCCGGCCATTCGCTTCATGCTCTGCGCCTCAACCTCTTCTGTGGCGAGGAAATATACGGCGGGCTTATCCTTGATAAATTCTTTGATCAGCCGGGTCTTTCCGACGCGCCGCCGGCCGTAGATCACAACAAAACCGCCGTCACGACGATATTCCTGTTCAAGCGTCTGCAATTCACTCTGCCGCCCAATAAACTTCATTTCGGCTCACGTCCTTTAATATAATCTTGATTATGCTAATTCAAATTATGCTATTAGTATGGCAGACGATTGTAAAAAAGTCAATCGAAACTTCTGCTTTAGTGAAACTATTTGATTTGGAGGGAATCCCCATGAAAGCAGCCAAGCTGACCGAGCATCCAAGTTTCCGACTTATGCGGCAGACGGACGTACAGAACGTCTGGCATATGCAGATGCCGCGATGGTTATTTTCCGACCCGCGATACGCGGATATGAGTCTGGACGCGAAAGTGACGTACACCTTTCTCCTGAACCGCTTTCAGCTCTCGCGGCGCAACGGCTGGATAAATGACGATGGCGAAGTGTTCGTGATCTTTCCCCGCAAGGCGCTGGCAAAGGAGCTTCGCATCTGTGAGCAGCGCGTCACAGCGGCCTTTCGCAAGCTGGCAGAGCTTCAGCTCATCTGGGAAAAGCGCTGCGGGCGCGGCGACGCCAATCAGATCTATCTGGCCAGCGTCACGCCCATCGATGATTCCAGCTACGAATGCGCACCGTTTTCATCAAGGGAGTATGAATCCTGCGGTTCCAGAACCGCGGATTCTGCGTTTCTTGATGCGGAAGAACCGCAGGATACGCGGCCCCAGAACCCCGGAATCCCTGCTTTTAGAACCGCAGATTCTGATGTTCCAGAACCGCAAAATCCGGGCGCAAGTAATACTGATTTTAGTCAACCTGATATAGCTTTCTCAGATGTCAGTCCATCCGTACCTTCGGAGGACAGGCCGACGGACGACGAAAAAGAGCTCACGGGCATTCTGGATGCTTGTGAGCTTTCATATTTCGAGCCGGAGGTGGCGCGTGTCTTTGAGAACGCCATCGAGCGTCTGTTCTACTCGGACAACCTGCGCATCGGGCAGGCTGTCCTGCCACAAAGCCGGGTACGGTTGCGGCTGCATCTGCTGAATTATTTCGTTTTGCAGGAAGCGGAGATCAAGTTGCACGCGAACCGGAATGTGCCGGTCAGGGATTCTACGAAATACGTTATGTCAACTATCTACAACTGCATCACGGAAACGGAAAGTGACCTGCTGGTCGATCCGTATCTCAATTCGCTGCGCTCGCCGCCGGGAAAGGGGCGAGACTGATGCTGCTGACAAAACAGCAAAAGTATCTTCTGGCGGTCTTGGAGAAACTTGGCTGCGCAGAGCAGCGGCAGCTTGCCGCGCTGCTGCAAAAGACGTTTGCCTTTTCATCGATTGACAATGCCGTGCGCGTAACCGCTGCCTGTGTGCGGCAGATGCAGATGGGCGGGCTGCTGCAAATATCCGACAGTATCGTCAGTCATTACGGCGAAAAGGCACTTCCACAGCGAATAGAAGCCGTTGACGTGATGCTGGAACTGTCCGCGGCGCAGCCGGAGAGTTTTTATGCCGTAGACAGACATATCCTGCTCCGCTTTTCGCTTGGAGAACCCAACTTCAAGCAGTTTGTCATCGTGTCCGGCAGTGATCCGCCGCCGGAGCATGAGATCCAGCAGGACAAAAAGATCATTGCTCTGCTGCCTGATAGCATCAAGCCAGAGGCGTTTTCATACACCAGACCCGTCATTTTTGCCATCCGGCAAGAAAACGGCACGCACCGCTTCTTTGCCAGAAAAAAATTATTACAGGAGGAACTACATATGCCCAGAAAGAAAGCCGAACCCGAAGTGCTGCAGGAAGAAACTGTGCAGCCGGAAATCACCGACATTGAAGAACTCACCCCCGCAGAACAGCCCGCATTAGAGCCACAAATCGAAGAACCCGTGCAGCCATACGGCGAAGGAGAATCGAGCGCAGCGGAAGAACCGCCAGAACCAAGCGAACCGGAGAAGAAATCCTTCTACGATCTGGACTTCCGTGCGCTCGACCAGGATCTTTCGCCGGAGCAGCGGCGGGAGTGGAACACAATTTACGCCTCCTTCCGCAGCCGAAGTGTCATGCGCGGCACGATCATCGGCGTCGATCCCCATTCCATGACCGTCCGCAGCGCGCAGACCGGACAGGTCGAGACCAAGCGGATGTACTGCGCAGTCATCGTGCCGTTCCGCGCGCGTATCCTGATCCCCGAAACAGAAATGTGGGCAGAAAGTGAAGAACGCCCGGCGTTCGTTTTACGGAACATGCCGGGCGCTCAGATCGATCTTGTCATTACGCATGTGGATCGTGAAGCGGGCTTCGCTATCGGCTCCCGCCGTCTGGCGCTGGCCTCTCGACGCTATTTCTTCTCCACGCAGCCGCTCCACCAGCCGGGCAGCCGTGTGCCGTGCCATGTGCTGGCTGTCGGCCCGCGTCGATGCCTCGTCGAATGCTATGGCTACGATGTGAATCTTTCGCAGCGTGATATGCGCTATGCGGCTATTCCCGACCTGCGGGAACAGTATCATCCGGGCGACGAGCTGACCTGCGTGGTCAAGCAGTTTGACCGCAAGGCCGGCGCCTTGGAGATCTCCGTCAAGGAGACGGTGCCGAATCCCTTCGATGAAGCCAGTCTGCGCCACCCCGTCGGCTGCCGCCGCAGAGCAATCATCGCGGGCAAATACGCCGGAGGTGTGTTCTGCAATCTCCCCGACGGTGCTGTCGTCATGTGTCGCTACTCGTTCCACTACGAGGACTCGGACTTTAAAACCGGCGATACCGTCATGGTCGTGATCCAGCGGTATGACGAGGGGAAGAAGCAGATTTTTGGGAAGATTGTGGGGCGGTAATACGCAAAATGTACAATGGCAAGGCGCATTTCACGCCTTGCCGCTTTGTTGCAAAAGATTATGATTTTTCGCGCTGCTGGTGTGGCTGCGGAACATACTTTTCTTTTTGGTACTTCTGATATTTTCCCGTTCTTTCCGATTGTCCGCCAGAATCAAGAGTCTGTTCGTCATAGATGATCGGCTCGGTGCAGACCGCATCCATCAAAATGCGCTCCAGATGCTCATACTCAGAAATCTGATCCAATGAGGCCATAACAAAGGAATCCCGTACATATCCCGCGCTCGCAGCCATCAATTCGTGATCCATGTAATAACCATAATGCTCAACGAACAGCGTCATCATCATAACGACCGTTCGTGTATTGCCTTCACGAAACGGATGCACCTGCCATACACTCGGAAACAGCCTTGCAAGAGTATGTACAAATTCTTCTTTGGAGAACCGCTCCCACTGTTTTGCTGAAATAGCGGTGTATGCTTTCTCCAAATCATCTGGGATCGCTTCATCGTTGCTGTACCAGACGCTGCGCCCACCCAGCAAACGCTCCCGCTTTTCAATGTTGATAAGCCGATACTTCCCAGCCCAATCATATGAGGATCGATGAAGATGTGCTTCCGGAGTTCCGGCAGCTGAGCCGCTCGTTCAACCAGATGCTGGAGCGGCTGAACAACGCCTTTTCCGCCCAGCGGCAGTTCACCGGCAACGCCGCCCACGAGCTGCGCACGCCGCTGGCGCTGATGCAGGCGCAGCTGGAGCTGTTTTCCGTGGAGCATCCTGATGTGCGGCCGGAGACGGCGGAGTTCCTCACGCTTTTGCGCGAGCAGACGGAGCGGCTGGCACAGATGACCAGGACACTGCTGGAGATGAGCAATCTGCGGCAGGTGGCGCGGAACGAGCGGATCCAGCTCGCTCCCATGATCGAGGAGATCTTCACAGATCTTGCGCCGCTCTCAGATAAGCTCGGTGTCACGCTGACGGCGGAGGGCGACGGCATTATGACCGGCAGCGATGCACTGATCTACCGGCTGATCTTCAACCTGACGGAGAATGCTGTCAAGTACAACCGGCCGAGCGGCTCGGTACGGGTTTCTGTCACTCAGGAGTTGGAAAAGCTCCTGCTCCGCGTCTCCGACACCGGCTGCGGCATCCCGGAGGAGTATCAGCGCAGTATCTTCCAGCCCTTCTTCCGGGTGGACAAGTCTCGCAGCCGGGAATACGGCGGCGCAGGACTGGGGCTCTCACTGGTATGGGAGATCGCCGATCTCCACGGCGGCTCCGTTTGGGTGGAGAAAAGTTCGGAGAAGGGCACTACCATTGCGGTGGAGTTGCCAACGCAACAATCAACGAAACCCTAACCCCCTTTTATTTTGGTCAGCTTGAGCAGGCAAAACGGTCTGAGTCCTGCGCACAAAAAGAACACCCCCGCGCCTTTGGGCCGGGGGTGTTCTGCTGTGATAGGAAATGTCAGGTGGAAGAGGAAAGCATCTTTTGCAGCTGGGTCTTGGCCCGGTAGTAGGTCACCCGGGCCCATGCGGCATTGTGGCCGAAGATCAGCCCGATGCGCTCAAAGGGCAGCTCGCCGAATACCCGGAGGCTGAACACCTCTTTGTAAGGCTCGTCCAGTGTGTGCAGGCACTGATGTACAGTGAATGCCGCATCCTGATCGACCAGCAGCTGGGCAATGTCCGGAGTGTCGGCGGGAGCGGTTTCGGCATCTTCCAGCGGGGCAGTGTGCTTTGTCCGGCGGCAGTGGGAATAATAGGCGTTGCGGGCCACCGTGAACAGCCACGCCCGTACATCCTGCCGGTCGTCGTAGTCCTTCAGACCGTCCAGTGCCTTGAAGAAAGTTTCCTGCGTCAGCTCCTCGGCCAGCGCCTCGTTGTGGGTCAGGCCCTGCAGGAACAGAAACACATCCCGGAAATAGAGCTGGTAAACGCTGTCGATGTCCATAGGCTCAGCCCTTCTTATAGTCGATGCCGTATTCCTGGTCGGTGCCGTAGGCGTAGTCGAAGGTACCGTCCGGGTTCTCCTGCACGATGTAGCGGTCTACCAGCTGTCCATCGCGGTAGTACAGGGTCTGGTCTGCGCAGTCCACGGTCAGCAGCTGGGTGCGAGACACCATGACCCATACAGTGGATCGATCAGAACCCACCAGGGCTGTCAGTACCCGATGCACGCCCGGAAAGCGGTAGCGCATGGCCCGCACAGTGATCTGCGGCTTGCCCCAGCTGAAGGTGCCCACCATATCCAGCCAGACCCCCTCGCCCTGCGCTTCCAGAATGCAGATGTCCGCGCCATTCTCTTTGCGGTTGTAGGTCCAGAAATGAGCCTGCTCTGTGGTGGCCGGGACGCGGGCAGTGCCCATCCAGAACATCATTGCCAGAGCGCACAGGGCTGCCAGCACAGAACTGATTGCTGCACGGATGCTCCTTCTTTGCAGGACGGCCCTGATCCTGCGCAGGGGCGCATCCGGCTGCGCTTCCGGCCGTACCGGAACCGGCTGCTCCATCTCTTCCAGCTCGGCGCGGCAGGCTTCACATTCGGCCAGATGCTCCTCCACCAGTGCATTGGTGGCCTCACTGGTGATGTGCTCCGCATACAGCGGCAGCAGGTCACGGATGATATCACAATTCGTTTTCATCGTATTTTGCCCTCCTTTTTCATGGCCTTTCACCCCAATAACGCAGAAAAGGAGAAAGCGTTACAGGTTTCTGCAAATTTTTTGCAGGATCAGCCCTTCTCCTGCCAGAATAACCCGCCGCTGGTCTGGAACAGGGGCCAGGGGTTCACGCTCTTGCTGCCGAGCTTGAAGTCCATGGTCAGCTCCTCGCCCAGCACGCCGACAGCCTGCCCCCGCTCCACGGTCTGGCCGCGGGTCACGGAGAGCTCCTGCAGGCCGTACAGATAACTGCGCACGCCGCAGCCGTGGTCGATGACCACGGTGCTGCCGGTGAGAGCCAGATCGCCTGCAAACACCACCACGCCATTCGCCGGGGCGCGGCAGGGCTCACCGGGGATGGTGTAGAGCCGGGTGGAGTTGGAGCGGCTGCCCTGCTGGCCGCCGGTCACCTTGACCTGACCGAAATCCACCAGCGTCATGTAGTTTTCTGCCGGGCAGAGGAAGGCACCGGCCCAGAGTTTTTCCCGCACGGGCTGCTCGTACAGAGGCCAGATGTTGTTCCGGAACTCGGCGTTGGCGGCCTCGGTGGATGCAGGTTCCGGCTCCACCTCCACGGTGCCGAAATCCTTGGGCAGAACGGTCAGCGTCCGGGCAAAGGTCTCGCCGTTGACGGTAACGTTGACCGTGTGCCCACCCGCCGAAGCGTTGTAGGCGGCGGGGATGTAGGCGCGCCAGCCGCTGCCCAGCCGGACACACTGAACGCTGCCCAGGTCGGTCTCCACGGCGGGAGCGATCTCGCCGGTCAGGCCGGTGATGGAAAGCGCCGCCACACCGCCCTGCTCCAGCCGCTCGGTGGAAAGGGCGACCTCCGCGCTGGCCTGCAGGGTGAACCGGAAGGAGTAGCTGTACCAGCCCGTGGGCTTGGCCGGGTGCTCCACGCCCAGGTTCTTGCGGATGGCACCGGTGGTTCCGCCCTCAAACTGGGTGGCAAGATAGTCCTGCGGCAGCCGCCAGACCGTCAGCTTTGCCTTGTAATCCCCGTTGGCAGGGAAGAGAAAGTCCTCGTACTGAGAGGCCGACCCAGCAAATACGATGCTGCCGATGTCGGTCTCGATGGTCAGGGTGGTGTAGCTGGCCCAATCGGGCAGGGCGAGGGCCGGGTGTGCGTCATACAGCACGCCCAGTTTCTGCACAGTCAGGGTCTCCGGGCTGGTGAACACCTTATCGAACACGCCGCCCAGCAGCGGCACCTGCCAGCAGGAGCCGTTCACTTCCAGCGCCTGCCCGCCGAACTGCGTGTCTGCCGCCGGGCGGGAACCCTCGCCGGTAAAGGAATAGCTCACGGTCATCACCGCGACCAGCAGCACGGCAACGCCCAGAATGACACCAACGACCCACAACAAAAATCGTTTCATGGATATGTACTCCTGTTACAAAGCCGCATCCCTGCACTTGGCTCCCCTGCCAGGGGAGCTGGCCGCGCCGGAGCGCGGACTGAGAGGTTGATTAATCAATGCGGCGTATAAAAAAGCGCACCACAGCTTGCAGGGACAAGCCGGGTGCGTTTTTTGGTGTTTGGTTTATTCTGCGGCATCCTCGGCAGAAGCATCTTCTGCGGGCTGCTCTGCGGCAGGCTCAATGGTCTCGGCCTTATCCTCGCCAAACAGCAGACGCTCGTACTCGTCCAGCTCCTTCTCACGGCGGTGCAGATAGACAGCCACGGCGGCCAGCGCACCGGCCACAGCGGCCAGCGTGGCGATAACAGCGATCAGACAGGATTTCTTCATAGGACACACTCCTTTTCTGGTGGGGAACGGTGGTTCATGGAACCGGAGTTCATTTTGATAAGGCTATTATACCCGGAAAAGCAAAAAATTACAATCCGAAATGCAGAAATTTCATCAATCCGGGGGATCACAGCAATTTGGTCAGCAGCAGCTTTTTGTAGGCCTTGAAGGCACCGGGCAGGGTATACGCGGCCTCCAGCTGCTCCTTTCCGGCCCAGACGCAGCCTGCGGGGGCGGGCTGCTCCGGCACAGTAAGGAAATAGCCGCTCTGGTGCCACTCGATGTGGGTGAAAATGTGCTTGGCCGCAGGCAGGGGCGTGAAATGTGCCCCTGTGCAGTCCAGCCCCAGGGCAGCAAGGCGGGCGGCGGTCTCTGCGGCGGTAAGGGTGGTATCCTCCCACAGCACCGGCTGCCACAGCCCGGCCAGCAGGCCCTTGGCGGGCCGCTGCTGGAGCAGCACCCGGCCCTCGTTCAGCACCAGCGCCACCGTGACCGGTGTGATGCGCCGGGCCTTGGGGGGCGTTTTCTGGGGCAGGGAGAGGGCGGTGCCTGCGGCCCGGGCCCGGCAGAGCGTGCCCAGCGGGCACTGCTCACACAGAGGTGCGCCGTTGGGCAGGCAGACCAGCGCGCCCAGCTCCATCAGGGCCTGATTGTAGTCTCCGGCTTTTGCGGGCGGCTGGTGCTCCATGACCCGTGCCGTGAACTCCCGCTTCACCTGCGGGTCGGTGACCAGCCGGGGGTCGTTGTAGAGCCGGGCAAACACCCGCAGCACGTTGCCGTCCACGGCGGGCACCGGGAGGCCGAAACTGATGGATGCAATGGCCCCCGCCGTGTACTCCCCGATGCCGGGCAGGGTCAGCAGGGCGTTGTAATCGGCAGGCAGCTGCCCGCCGTACTGAGCGCAGACAATCTTTGCCGCTTTCTGCAGGTTGCGCACCCGGCTGTAATAACCCAGCCCCTCCCACAGCTTGTGCAGCTTTTCCTCCTCACATCCGGCCAGCGCGGGGATATCCGGCAGGGCGGCAAGAAAGCGCTCGTAGTAGGGCAGCGCTGCCGAGACCCGGGTCTGCTGCAGCATGATCTCGCTCAGCCAGACATGGTAGGGCGTGGGGTCCTCCCGGAAGGGGAGGATGCGGCGGTTGGCGTAGAACCAGTCCAACAGGGCAGGAGCGATATTTTCCACTTGTATTTATCTCCTTGTTGAAAACAACCCTCTCCGTCATTGCTCCGCAATGCCACCTCTCCCGAGGGGAGAGGCTATGCTGCCTTTATCCAAGAGCCGCAATAGGCTCCCCCTTCGGGGGAGCTGGCAAAGCCGACAGGCTTTGACTGAGAGGGTTGAATTTAATCCTTAGAAACCGTAAGCGGTGCGGGGGAAGGGCAGCACGTCACGGATGTTCTGGATGCCCGTGAGGTACATGATCATCCGCTCGAAGCCCAGGCCGTAACCGGCGTGCTCCACGCCGCCGAACTTGCGCAGGTTCAGGTACCACTCGTAGTTGGTCTTGTCCATGCCCAGCTCGTCCATGCGGGCCACCAGCTTGTCGTAGTTCTCCTCGCGCTGGCTGCCGCCGATCAGCTCGCCGATGCCGGGCACCAGCATATCAGCTGCGGCCACGGTCTTGCCGTCCGCGTTCATCTTCATGTAGAAGCTCTTGATCTCCTTGGGGTAATCGGTGACAAAGACGGGCTTCTTGAACACGACCTCGGTCAGGTAGCGCTCGTGCTCGGTCTGGATATCCACGCCCCACTCCACGGGGAACTGGAACTTCTTGTTGTTCTTCTTCAGGATCTCAATGGCCTCAGTGTAGGTAATGCGGCCGAACTCGCTGCTTGCCACCAGCTCCAGGCGCTCGATGAGGCCCTTGTCGATGAACTGGTTGAAGAAGGCCATCTCATCGGGGCAGTTGTCCAGCACGTAGCGGATGACGAACTTGGTCATGGCCTCAGCGGTGTCCATGTAGCCTTTCAGATCGCAGAAGGCCATCTCAGGCTCGATCATCCAGAACTCGGCGGCGTGGCGGGTGGTAAAGCTCTTCTCGGCACGGAAGGTGGGGCCGAAGGTGTACACCTTGCCAAAGGCCATGGCCATGGCCTCGGCCTCCAGCTGGCCGGAAACGGTCAGGTTGACGGGCTTCTCAAAGAAGTCCTGGCTGTAATCCACGGTGCCGTCCTCGTTCTTGGGCACGTTCTGCAGGTCCAGCGTGGTGACCTGGAACATCTCACCGGCACCTTCGCAGTCGGAAGCAGTCAGCAGGGGAGAGTGGGAGTAGATGAAGCCATTCTCCTGGAAGAACTTGTGGATGGCGTAGGCAGCCACGCTGCGCACGCGGAATGCGGCGTTGAAGGTGTTGGTGCGGGGGCGCAGGGTGGGCATGGTGCGCAGATACTCCATGCTCATCTTCTTTTTCTGCAGGGGGTACTCGTCTGCGGGGCAGTCGCCCAGGATCTCCACGCTGTCGGCGTTCAACTCAAAGGGCTGCTTTGCCTGCGGGGTCAGGACGATGCGGCCCACGATGCGCAGGCTGCTGTACAGGCCGGTATGGATGACCTGCTCGTAGTTTTCCAGCTTGCCAGCCTCCAGCACGACCTGCAGGGTCTTGAAGCAGCCGCCGTCCGACAGGGCGATGAAGCCGATGTTCTTGGAATCACGGATGTTCTTGGCCCAGCCGCACACGGTGACCACCGTGCCGTCGGCGGGAGTGTTCTTGTACAGCGAGACGATCTCAGTACGTTCCATCTTTCTTTCCTCCGATATAAAAATAAAAAGACAGCTTTGCCCTGAATTTTCAGGGCGAACAAGCTGTCTTGTAATGTCCGCGGTGCCACCTGAATTACCGGAAGTGTCCGGTCGCTCGCGCGCTCCAATAAGCGCTGCCCTGGTAACGCTGGGCTTTGCGGCGCACCTACTGGCGGCGGAATGCCGTGTTCAGCTTGCAGCTCCCGGGTGTTCGTTCGCGCACTGGCCCGCACGCGGCTCTCAGCTGCTGCCGCGCTCTCTGTAGCGTCCGGAATGCGTTACTTTTCCCGATTCTTGCTTTTCGGTAATTCTAAAAATAGCACAGCAGCACCGGTTTGTCAATCGGCTTTTTGTGGAAAAACGGTTGAATTCTGCCGGAAAGAATGATATTATTTATTCTGTTATAGTATGTGCATTGCACAAAACGGAACAAACATGAAGATTGGCTTTGTCCTGAGGAGTAGAGCATGAACGAAAACCAAACCACTTACCCCACCGGCGCACAGGATGAGGAAGAGATCGACCTCGTCGCGCTCATGATGACCCTTCTGCACAAGCTCAAGCCCATCCTGCTGACCGCGGTTGTCTGTGCTGTGATCGCTGGCGGCCTTGCCGGGGTAAAGATCCTGCGCGGCGGCGCTGTTTCGGCAGAAGATCAGGTTGCTTATGAAGAGGCTCTGGCTGAGTATCAGCAGAAAGAGAAGGATTATGAGTTTGCTGTGCAGCAGTACGAGCTGACTGCGAAGAGCAACGAGGATGCGCAGTCTAGTGTGCAGGAAGCACTGAAACAGGCACAGGACTATGCAGAAAAGTCGCTGCTAAAAAATCTGGACGTTTATAATGTCTGGACGGCGCAGGCTGACCTTTATATTGACAGCGGCTACAAAATCCAGCCGGGTTCTGCGTATCAGAATGTTGACCCGACCGGTGCGTTGCTGGCTGCATATCAGAAACAGCTGGTCAGCGGTGACTCCATGAATGCTGCCGCTGATGCCGTAGGGGTAGATGTGCGCTACCTGAAGGGCGTGGTCACGGTAGAACTTTCCCAGAACGACAGTGGCGAGTATAACGGCGTGATGACCTTGCAGGCGTATGCTGCAGATCAGCAGACCGCAGAGAAAATTCTGAACGCGCTGCTGGGTCGTCTGGATCTGATCCATGATAAAGCGGCAGCTGCTGTGTGCAGCCACAGTGTACGCGTGATTGATCAGAGCGTGACACAGGGGGTCTCCACGGAACTGCGTGCGTTGCAGCAGACGAGCAATGAAGATGTTCAGAATCTGCAGAGCCAGCTGGTGGAACTGCAGAGTGCCCGTCAGGCGCTGGATGACAATCTGGCTTCTGCTAAGAGTACTTGGGAGAGTGCGGAGGAGCCCGCACTGGACGGCGGCGCTGCCTCCTCGGTGGCAAAGTACCTGCTCATTGGCTTCCTGCTGGGCGGTGTGCTTGCCTGCGGCGTGGTCGTGGTCAAGTTCCTGCTGGACGGCATGGTCTACTCGGCCAGCGAGCTGAACCGCTCCACCGGCCTGCCCGTGCTGGGCGCGCTGGCCAGCGACCGCACCAAGAAGGCCGGAAAGCTGGATGCAAAGCTCTATCAGATGGAAGGCCGCCCCGATGGCAGCGCGGACGCTGAGATGCTCTGCCTGATGGCTCAGACCATCCGCAGCCGCGCCCCGGAGGCGAAGAATATTCTGGTCACCGGCGACCTGCCTGCGGACCAGCTGGAAGCACTGGCCGCTGCCCTGCAGGCCACGGAACCCCTGCGCGGCCAGAGCGTGACCGCCGCCGAGAGCATCCTCAAGGCCGCTGCCACCGTGCCCCATGTGGTGGCTGCCGATGCCATTGTGCTGGCTGCCGACTGCACGGTCACCCGCACCGATGCCGTGCGGGAGCAGAACGAGAAGATCGTTCGGCTGGGCAAGCAGATCCTGGGCTGCATCGTATACGAATAAGCAATCAAAAATGCCGCTGGTCAGCCAGCGGCATTTTTGATTGCCTGGATCAGCCCATTGGCCGCCAGCTGCCCGGCATAGAGGGCCTCGTTCAGGTTGTTGCCGTGCCCGCCGATCTCTATGAGCAGGCTGCCGGGGGTCAGATCCTGATTGTAGAACCGGTAGCTGAACAGGACCGGGCGGGTGAAGCCGGGGTACAGGCCCTCCATGGCGGTTTCCCAGGCAGCGGCAAAGCGGAGGTTGAGCCGATAGTTGGGCAGACTGACCGTGGTGCCGTTGTCGCACCCGCAGATGATCATCACCTGCGCCGCCTGCCGCCCGTTGACGGTGCACACCGGGGCCATGCGGGAGCCGTTCTCAGTCTCGATGGCATCCCGGTGGACATCCAGCACGATCTTGATGCTGGGATACTGCGATAAGTATTGCTGTACCACCGCGCGGCTGTTGGCATAGCTGCCGGTGTAGCTTGGGTAGTCGTTCAGGGTCTCATCGTGCAGGGTATTGAGCCCGGCGGCGTTGAGGGTGTCCGCCATCACCCGGCCCACGGCGCACATGTTGAGGTCCCGGTCGGTGGTGCGGGAACCGTCTCCCGGGCGGTACCACAGCCCTGCCGAGAGCCGGTAATCCTCGGTAGCATGAGTGTGCATGATGAGGATCTGCGGGTCGGGGCTGTTCCACTCCACCGCAAAGGGGAGCGGGTTGGTGATCTCGGCGGCAATGTCTGCGCTGGAGACGCTGGTGTTGTTCTTGATGCTGCCGCTGCCGCAGGGAATGTATTTCTCCCCGCTGCCCTGCGGATAGTTCTTTTCCAGGATGGCACCGGCTCCCTCCGGGCGGGCCTCATCGCCTTCCAGCGGGACAAGGTAGGCTTCAATGTCACCGGCAGGCAGGGCGGGAGCCTCCTGTGCAGGCTCTGCCTGTGTTTCCTGCGCGGGTTCGCTCACGGCCTGTGCGGCATTCTCGGAGAGGTCTTTCCGGCTCAGGTAAAGGGCGGTCTGCACGGCTGGCAGCGGCCCGATGACCACTGCTGCCAGCGTGAGGAGCAGCTGGTGCGCAAACAGTGCCAGCCCCAGCGCAAGGCCTGCCGCCGCTGCAAAAGGCAGGGTGTGCCCGCACCCCGCCATTTCCCGCCTGCGCATGGAACCTCACCCCCTTCTGCAAAATAGATATGAGAGAACCGCTCCGTCAATGCGAACGGATTGCTGCCTCTCCCAGTAGGAGAGGCGGGCCGGCAGCAGCATAAATCTGGCCCCTATCAGGGGAGCAGACGAGCGAATGCGGGGCTGAGCGGGTTACCCCACCAGCCAGCACAACTGCGCCACACTCAGCTTTGGCTGCAGGGCTCGGTTGATGGCAGCCCCCAGCAGGGCCGCGCCGTGGGCGATGACCCCGTCCAGATCCCGGGGCGTGACGACCAGATCCCGGCCCTCTTCGGCCTGCATCAGGGTGGGGATGCCCGCCGCAAGGACAGGCACACCCAGCCGGGCGGCATCCAGATGACGGGAGTGGTCGGGCTGGGCCGGGTGGAGCCCGGTGTCTGAAAACTGGAGCGTTCGGCCCAGCCGCTCCGGCTCAGCAGAGCAAAGGCTGTCCACACAGAGCAGGGCGGCGGGGCGCAGCTCCCGCACCAGCGCCCCGGCCAGCTGCTGTAAGCTCAGGCCGGTGGCCGCCGATACCCCCGGGGCCACAGCCGCCACCGGCCGGATGCCCTGCACCGGTACGGTGCGCGGCCCCATGGTCACGAACACCTTCTGCACCGTGCGGGGGCCCAGAGCATCCGCCGTGACCCGGCGGTTGCCCACCCCCAGCACCAGCACCGGGCCTTCGGGCGGCAGCAGGGGCCGCAGCTCTGCGGCGGCGGCTTCGATCACGGCGCTGTCCCGCTCGTCCAGCAGGCTCACGCTGGGGACCTCCAGTGTCACATACCGGCCCCGCGGCCGCGCCAGCCCCTCCCGCGAGATCTCTACCCGGGTGATCGTCACGCCGCCCTGACGGGCCGTTGCCACGCGCACCCCGGCGGGCAGGGCGGTCTCGCCCGGCTGGCCGAACAGCTCATCGGCAAGGTCGGTTTCCCGCATTTTGCATCCCCCATCCGTCTGAATTTCCGTATTTGGGCGCTTTTCCCGCCCAAACGGTACCAGAAGTATGGGAAAATGAAAAATTTCTAAACAAAAATTCAAAAAAGGCTTGCGCTGGTACGGCAAATATGGTATCATAAGGTGCGCTGTTATAGGTAGCCAAGGAGGTGGAACGAATGCCTAACATCAAATCTCAGAAGGACCGCGTCGTGCAGGCTGCTGCAGAGCAGGCTCACAACAAGGCCATTAAGACCAACCTGAAAACAGTCGTCAAGAAGGCAGACGCTGCCATCGATGCTAAAGCCGCTGACAAGGACGCAACTGTCCTGGCTGCTGTTTCCGCGATCGACAAGGCTCGCGCTAAGGGTGTCATCAAGAAGAACACCGCTTCTCGCAAGATCAGCCGTATGGCCAAGCGTGCAAACAAGAACGCCTGATTTACGACAGATCAAGTGATCGACTGACGAACAAAACCTCTGTATCGGGAACCCGATACGGGGGTTTTTGTTTTTCCAGCAGCTGTTCCGGGGGCAGGGGGGCGGGCTGCTCTGCCAGCGCCCAGAACACCCAGCCTGCAGGCACAGCAGCCGCCAGCACCAGCCCGGGCCAGAGCACGGCGGGATATGTAAGGGCCTCGCTGCCGGGCAGGAATACCGCCGCCGTGCAGAGCACGAGGGCTGTCCAGCCCTCCCATAGGATCGTTGCAAGGGTCTCGCGCATGACTATCATCTCCTTTTCTGGAAAAGTATACCATACAGAGAGCGCGAATCGACGCAGAAAAGGACGATGCACGAAAAACGTGTATCGTCCCAGGAAGGGTTCTGCTTCAGTTCTGGTCGTGGCTGCGGCCCACCAGCGAACAGACCACGCCGCAGACAAGGCTGGTGGTGATGCCTGCAGCCGCGGCGGTCAGCCCGCCGGTCAGGATGCCGATGGCTCCCTCTTCGGCAAGGGCGGTGCGCACGCCTTTGGCAAGCAGATGCCCGAAGCCCAGCAGGGGAACGGTGGCACCGCAGCCTGCAAACTCGGCCAGCGGCGCGTACCACCCAAGGGCCGAAAGCACCACGCCCGCCACCACATAGCCTGTCAGGATGCGGGCGGGGGTCAGGGCGGTCAGGTCAAGAAAGAGCTGGCCCACCACGCAGATGGCCCCGCCTGTAACGAATGCCCAGAAATAGTTCATGTGTTCCCTCCGTTTTGTTCCTCCGGGGCAGCAAGCTCCACCAGGTGCGAGATGGCGGGGATGCTCTCCTTCTGCAAAAAGGTGGTCTGGCTCATCAGCGCGCCTGTGGCCAGAAAGAGCACCCGGCGCTGGCCCCGCCGCTCCAGCCGGGGCAGGAGATGCCCGCAGAGCACTGCTGCACAGCATCCCGGCCCCGAAGCGCCGCTGTGCACCGACTGGCCCTCGGCATCATAGAGGAGGGAACCGCAGTCCACATGGTTCTTGAGGAGCAGGCCCTCGGCGGCCAGCAGCTCCCGGAACAGCTGACTGCCCACATGGCCCAGGTCGCCGGTGCAGATGGCATCGAACTCCTGCGGCTGGGTGTTGGTGTCGGTGAGGTAGCGCAGGAGCGTTGCCGCCGCAGCAGGAGCCATGGCGGCCCCCATGTTGTTGATGTCCCGGATGCCCAGATCCTGTACCCGGCCAAAGGTCACGGCCCGGATGCCGACCCCCTGCCCGGCAGGGCGGAGCAGGCAGGCCCCTGCCGCCGTGGCAGTCCACTGGGCGGTGGGGGTGCGCACGGCTCCGTAGGAAAGCGGAGTGCGGAACTGCCGCTCGGCGGTGCAGAAGTGGCTGGAGGTCATGGCCAGCAGGCCGTCTGCCATTCCGGCGCTGCACAGGCAGGCCCCAACGCCCAGCGCCTCGGCCATGGTGCTGCAGGCCCCGAACAGCCCCGCAAAGGGCAGGCCCAGCGCCCGGGCCGCATAGCCCGAAGCCGTGCACTGGGCCTGCAGGTCTCCGGCCAGCAGGAGGCTCACATCCTTTTCGGTGGCGTGGGCTTTTTTCAGGCAGAGCCGTGCCGTCTGTAATTGCAGCTGCGTTTCAGCGGCCTCCCAGCTGGCCTGCCCGAGGCGGTTGTCACTGTGCAGTTCATCGAACTCTGCCGCCAGCGGGCTTTCGCCCTCCTTTTTGCCGCCGATGCAGGCGTGTGCGGCGATGACAGGCGGTTTTGGGAAGATCAGGGTGTCACCCCGGCGGGTCGCCATGAAAAAATCCCCCTTTCAGGGCTGTTTTTCTTTGGGATTTGTGCTATAATAGCGCTCGTGCGATATTCTGCTCCATCCGCTCTGCCGGGAAACTGCAATTTTTGCATCCCGGCAGGCGTATTGTAGACAGAGCGGTCAGCCGCCCAGCAGCCAGAGCACCCCGCCGTAGACCACGGCGGCCAGCGTGCCGTACACGATGACCGGCCCTGCAATGGTGAACATCTTGGCTCCGGTGCCGCAGACCCGGCCCTCGGGCTTGAACTCGATGGCGGCGCTGACCACGGCGTTGGCAAAGCCCGTGATGGGCACCAGCGAGCCTGCCCCGGCTCTGGCGGCAAGCTTCTGGTAGAGGCCCAGCGTGGTCAGCAGGGCCGACAGCACGATGAGGGTGCAGCTGGTCAGGGTGCCGGCAAGCTCGGCATCCAGCCCCATGCCAAGATACCACCCGCGCAGCACCTCGCCCAGCAGGCAGATGCCGCCGCCCACGCAGAAGGCCCACAGGCAGTCGGAACCCAGAGGGGAGCGGGGGCCGACCTGTTTCACCCGCCGCGCGTATTCTTCCGCTGTCATCTTCATGGCTGTCACCTCGGGTTTAGGATGCCCCCGGAGAAACATAATATACAGAAAACGAACCGAGAAAGAAGGTCTCTTATGAATCAGCAGCAACCCATCCACCGCCGCCGCCTGACCCGGGCAGAGATCCGGCGGCGGCGACGCAACCGCGCCATCCGCCGCATCGCCGGGCTGACCCTTGTGGTCTGTGTGGCTGTGGGCGGTGTGTCCTTCCTGCTTTCCCGCCGCAAGGCCCCGGTGCCTACGGCAGATGCCGCCGGGAGCACCGCCAATAGTGTAGCCGGCAGTCTGCCATCGGCTGCGCCGGGCAGCAAGGCGGAGAGCAGCGCCGTGAGCGGAGCCGCCGCCGAGAGCGTGGAGAGCCGGGACAACCTGCTGGGCCTGACCACCGCCGAGGCGAAGGCCATGCTGGCCGACCCGCTGATGATCCTTGTGAACCACACCAATAAGATGCCGGAAAACTACACCTTTGAGACCGCTGAGTGCGGCTCCAAGACCGCAGTGAACAAGACCCTGCAGACCGTGGCCTGCAATGCCTTTCTGGAGCTGCAGAAGGCTGCCGCTGCGGAGAATGTGACCGTCTGGATGCAGAGCGGCTACCGCAGCGTGTCCTACCAGACCAATCTTTACGAGAAAAAGACCAACTATTATAAGCAGCAGGGCTATGACGATGCAAAGGCAAAGGAAATGGCTGCTGCCATCGTCAACCCGCCGGGCTATTCTGAGCACAACTGCGGTCTGGCTGCAGACCTGAACAGCCCCGAGCACACCGGCCTGGACGAGGGCTTTGAGAACACTGCCGCCTTCCGCTGGCTCTGCCAGCACGCCGGGGAATACGGGTTCATCCTGCGCTACCCCAAGGGGGCCGAGGAGAAGACCGAGATCACCTACGAGCCCTGGCACTGGCGCTATGTGGGCGTGGAAAATGCCGCAAAGATCAACGCCAGCGGCCTGTGCTTTGAGGACTATATCGCCGCCCTGCAGCAGATCGCGGGCTGAGCGGCAAAGCGCTGGTGAAGAAACCGTAAAATCTTCTGCCTGCCGTTTGCAATTCGGGCTTTGATATGGTAAGATAACAATGGTTCGTTGTCGGAAACTCTTCCGCGTGGGCGAACCGGTGTAAAACAGATAAAAGAGGGAATAATCCATGAAACTTCGTGCTAAAATCATTCTGACCGCTGCTTCTCTGGCCCTGAGCTGTGCTCTGCTGGCCGGCTGCGGTTCTTCTTCCGGTTCTACCGCTTCTTCTGCCGCGTCCTCTGAGCCTGCCTCCACTGTGCTGAGCCAGGCCTCCAGCATCCCGCTGGGCGAGGACAACAGCACCGATGCCCTGAACGCACCGTTCGAGACCCTGCTGGATGCCAACCCCATCTCCAACCAGTTTGAGATCGCTGCCATGAACATTGAGTACGATTTCAACCTGCCCGCTGAGGATGTGGTGAGCTACAAGGGCGTGAAGAGCAACGACAACGGCGATGCCGGCATGGTGCTGGTCGTGGAAGCTGCTGACGGCAAGGCTGAGGAGGTTGCAAACCAGCTGACTGCTTACCAGCAGGATCAGGTGGCGTTCTACGGCAACTACGCTGAGTTCGCACAGGCCCAGGAAAATGTGGAGAACGCCGTGATCGCCTTCAAGGACAACACCGTGGTCATGGTCATCGCTTCCAACGAGTGCACTGCCGATCTGGACAGCGCGGTGGACAGCGCACTGGGAGAGTAAAATAAAACCGAATGGGGCTGCTGCAGGCCCTCTCCGTCAATGCTCCGCACTGCCGCCTCTCCCAAAGGGAGAGCTGACGAGCGCAGCGAGTGTGAGAGGGCATTTGCAGCAGCTCTTTTTTTAAAAGGAGGTCGAAGCCTTGGTCTTCAGCACCATCATCTTTCTGTTCCGGTTTCTTCCCATCACGCTGGCGCTGTATTACCTTGCGCCCGCAAAGCTCAAGAATACGGTGCTCTTTGTGTGCAGCCTGGTGTTCTACTGCTGGGGTGAGGTCCGGTTCTTCCCGGTCATGCTGGCCCTGATCCTCATCAACTATCTCTGCGGCCTGGGGCTGGAAGCGTTTGACGCAAAGCCCGGCGTGCGCAAGGTGCTGCTGCTGGTCGCCCTTGCAGCCAGCCTGGGGATGCTGTTCTACTTCAAGTACGCAAACTTTGTCCTGCACAGCATCAACAGCCTGCTGGGCACCGGTTTTGCGGCCATTCAGGGCATCAGCGTCCTGCCGCTGGGCATCAGCTTTTATACCTTCCAGACCCTTTCCTACACCATTGATGTCTACCGCCGGGAGGTAAAGACTGAGCACAACATCATCGACTTCGGTGCTTATGTTGTCATGTTCCCCCAGCTCATCGCGGGCCCCATCGTCAAGTATCGGGATGTCTCGGCCCAGCTGCACGTTTACAAGCATCGTTACAGCTTGCAGCAGATCGAGGAAGGCATGACCCTGTTCACCTTCGGTCTGGCAAAAAAGGTCCTGCTGGCGGATGCCGTCGGCGCACTCTGGACGGATATCATCGGCATTGCCGACAGTCCTTCCACCACTTTTGTGGGCCTTGCCAATGCGTCCACGCCGCTGGTCTGGCTGAGTGTCATCGCCTACTCGCTCCAGCTCTACTTTGATTTTTCCGGTTACTCCCTGATGGCCATCGGCATGGGCAAGATGCTGGGCTTTGATTTTCCCCAGAACTTCAACTTCCCCTATATCTCCCGCTCCATCACCGAGTTCTGGCGGCGCTGGCACATGACCCTTTCCGGCTGGTTCCGCGAGTATGTCTATATCCCGCTGGGCGGCAACCGCAAGGGCCTGAAGCGGCAGATCTTCAACCTGTTCGTGGTGGAGCTGCTCACCGGCATCTGGCACGGTGCAGACTGGAACTTTATCTGCTGGGGCCTGTACTACTTTGTTTTGCTGGCCCTTGAAAAGCTGTTCCTGCTCAAGTATCTGGAAAAAGGCAGGATCTGGCCCCACATCTACACCATGTTCCTTGTGGTGGTGGGCTGGGCCATGTTTGTGGGCAACGAGGCCGGGGTGGGCTTCGGGCTGCTGTTCCGCAAGCTCTTCCTCCCCTCGGGCGGTGCGTCTCCGGTCTACTTCCTGCGCAACTACGGCGTGCTGCTGGCGGTCAGCATCCTGTGCTGCACCCCGCTCATTGAGAAGCTCTGGAACGCCCTGCGCAAACACACCGTGACCCGTGTGGCTGCGGTGCTGGTGCTGCTGGTGCTCTCCACGGCGTATGTGGTGGGCAGCACCAACAGCCCGTTCCTGTATTTCAACTTCTGAGGAGGGGACCTGAATGGACAAGCATACAAAGAAAACTCCCTCTCTGTTCCGGTATCCGGTACTGGTGGCCTTCGGGCTGTTCTTTATCGGGCTGTTCGTGCTGGATATAGCCACGCCCGACCGCGCGTACAGTGAACTGGAAAACACCACCCTGACCCAGCGGCCCAGACTGACCGCCGTTTCCGCCGACGGGCTGAACAACTACTTCACCAGCTACACCCGATACGTCAAGGATCAGGTGTTTGGCCGCGACCAGTGGATCAGCCTGCAGAGCGCGGCGGAGACCACCCTCTTCCAAAAGACCCAGAGCGGCGGCATCCTGCTGGGCCGGGAGCACATGATGTTCGCCCGGCATTACAGCATCCTGAAAAATGAGGAAAAGGGGATGGCCAAGAACCTTGCCGCCGTCCAGAGCCTTGCCCAGCGCTACCCGGGCAGGGTGAACCTCATGCTGGTGCCGTCGGCCTCGGTGGTCTACCCTGAGAATATCCCGGCGGGGGCACCCCAGATCGATGAGAAGAGCATTCTGGAAGGCGTTGCCGCACAGGGGGAGGCCTACGGGCGGTTCATTGATGTCCTGCCCACCCTGACGGAGCACAAAGGGGAATATCTCTACTACCGCACCGACCACCACTGGACAACGCTGGGGGCCTACTACGCCTACCAGCAGTTCTGTGAGACGCTGGGCCTGACCCCCTTTGACCGGGATGCCCACACGGCCGAGACCTGTGAGGATTTCTACGGCACCCACTACTCCAAGGCCCGCACCTGGAACGCCGAGCCCGACACCATTACCTGGTACGACCTGCAGAACAGCCTGACGGTCTGGAACGTCACCGGCCCGGGCCAGCCCACCGAGGGCACCACCACCGGCCTGTACGATCTGGACAAGCTGAAGGTGTATGATAAGTACGCCATGTTCCTGCACGGCAACAACGGCCTGAGCCGGGTGGAGGGTGACGGCGAGGGAAAAATCCTGGTCATCAAGGACAGCTATGCCAACAGCTTTGTGCCCTACCTGACAGCCAACTATGCGGCCATCGACGTGGTGGATTTCCGCAACTATAACTATGGGCTGGACCAGCTCATTGCGGCCAACGACTACGACCAGATCCTTGTGCTGTACAGCTATGCCAGCTTTACCACCGACCCGTATCTCTACCGCGCGGGCGTGGCAGGCTGAGTGGAAAATTATTGCAGTGTTTTTCACCAAACTTTCGTTTGTTTTTTCATGCGACTTTCCGATTTTTGATGGTTTTTCACAAAATCCATTGCATGAAACTGTGTGATGTAGTAATATAAGGCTGGAAACCAGATGGTAAATTGGGAAAGAACACCATCGGTTCAAGCTGCTCAAAAAAGGAGTATGAGACCTATGAACAAGAACATGAATCTGCCTGCTGAATACGCAGTGCTTTCCGAAGAAGAGATGACCTATACCCAGGGAGGTTCCGATATTGGCGGCTTTGCATCCGCTGCCGCTACGGTCGTGGGTGCTGTGGTGCTGGGTGCCAGCTATATCTGGGGCATTTCCGTTTCCAAGGACTGGCTGAACAAGAAGAGCAACCGTGAGGGCAACCTCTTCACCGTTCTGGGCCGTGCCGCAGATGCTGTCGGCGAGGATATGTCCAAGTCCGCAGCCAACTTTGTCCGGGATGCCGTTTCCAGCACCATGGTGGTGGCTCTGGCTCCTCTGAGCGCTGTTCTGCTGATCCTGTAAGCCGGGATAGTGGGATACCGGGTCTGTTTTCTGTAACTTGCGGTGTACGATGCACCGTGCAATAAATGCTTTTGTAAAGGAGTATTATTATGGAAAAGAAGCTCATGCTGCCCGCAAACTACAACGTGATGAACGAAGAAGAAATGACCTATACCAGCGGCGGCGACGGTTTTACCGCTCCGTTTGCTGTGGGTTGGACGATTGGCGCAGTCATTTCTGTTGCAAACCTGATCTGGGGTCTGGATCAGACCCGTACCTGGATCAAGAACAACAAGAAGAATGGCGAGAATATCACCGATCTGGCAGCAAAGGGCATCAATGCCGCTGCCGATTACATGGGTAAGTCCATTGGCAATGCGATCGTTGGCGTTTACACCGCTCTGAACTTGACCAGCTGGTGGCCCGTTACCGCGATCGCCTGGGTCACGGCCTGATCGTTCTGACCAGACAGCCCGGAGAACTCCAAAGAACAATACAGGGCGGCGGCTCTCCCCCAAGCGGGCGGGCCGCCGCCTTTTTTGTTCACAGATTGTCTCTGGAAATATCCTGTCGTTTGGGGTATACTAGAGCCATAAGTAAGAATCACTCCTTCTTTTGAGGGAACTGACCGCCCCCGCAGAGGGTGCGGATAAAAAATGGAGGGAACCGATATGGCTGTTGTTACCATTACCAAAGAAAATTTTGAAGCCGAGGTGCTGCACAGCACAAAACCTGTTCTGCTGGACTTCTGGGCCACCTGGTGCGGCCCCTGCCGGATGCTGAGCCCCATCGTGGACGAGGTGGCCGAGGAGCGCACCGATGTCAAGGTGGGCAAGGTCAATGTGGATGAACAGCCCGAGCTGGCCTCTCAGTTCGGCGTGATGAGCATCCCCACCCTGCTGGTGTTCCGCGACGGCAAGCTTGTGAATCAGGCTGTGGGTGCCCGCCCCAAGGCCGGTGTGCTGGCTCTGCTGGGCTAAAAGAAAAAAATCGAGCTGTATGGCCGCTGCCTGTTTTCGAATGGGCGGCGGCCTTTTTGCACCCCGGTTTTCGCTCTCCATCATCTGTTTTGGCGCTGGGGTGAAATGATTTCGCCTTTCTGTACAAACGCACAGAAAAACGGTAAGATAGGGCTGAAAAGCTGTTACTTTCACGCTTTACAACTTTATCTTGATAAAGTAAAATAAACAAAAGAAGTGGGAAATACGCAGAGAGGGAACGAGGAGATCGAGATGGAATTCAGTCTGGACAGTTTGCAGCCCAAGGAGCGGGCCTCCTTTGCGCTGCGGGCGTTGTATGAGGCGGCGGGCTGCCGCAAATATCACATGGGCCGCTTTGAGGAGTACGGGCTTTATCAGGAGAACCGGAGCTTTTTGTCCTCGGAGCAGGTCATCACCTTCACCGACCTGGATGGCCGTCTGCTGGCGCTCAAGCCGGACGTGACCCTGTCTATCGCCAAGACGGCCCAACCCGCCCCCGGCGAGACCCTGCGGTATTATTACCATGAGAACGTCTACCGCCCCTCGGCAGAGAGCCACACCTTCCAGGAGATCTCCCAGATGGGCCTTGAGATGCTGGGCGCGGTGGGGGAGGCACAGGTGCAGCAGGCGGTCCGGCTGGCAGCGCAGAGCCTGGCCCAGCTGGGGGCCGCGTGGGTGCTGGAAGTCAGCCACATGGGCTATCTGTTCGGCCTGTTCGACGCACTGGGCGTGCCGGAGAATGCCCGCCCCGGCCTGCTGGAAAAGCTGCGGGAAAAGAATGCGCACGACCTGCGCCGCGCCGCGCAGGCCGCCGGGCTGGATGCCGCCGGGGCCGATGCCCTGACCGGCCTGCTGGAGCTTTCCGGCAGCTGCGAGGAGACGCTGGCAAAGGCAGAGAGCGCCTGCCGCAACGACCGGATGCGCGCCGCCGCCGCTGAGCTGCGGGCACTGGCCAAAACGCTGGAGGCCTCCGGCGGGGCGGTCCGCCTTGACCTGAGCCTTGCCGGTGAGATGGAATACTACAACGGGCTGGTCTTTCAGGGCTACCTGCAGGGCCTGCCGCGGCCCCTGCTCAAGGGCGGCCGCTATGACCTGCTGATGCAGAAGTTCACCCCCGGGGCCGGGGCCATCGGCTTTGCGGTCTATCTGGACGAGCTGGACCGCCTGAGCGCCCCCACCCCGCCGGTGCAGAGGAACAGCACGGACCGGGTCATGCTGAATGTGGCCCTGCCCAAGGGCCGTCTGGGCGACAAGATGTATGACCTGCTGGCCCGCATCGGCTACGGCTGCACCGAGGACTACAACGCCACCCGAAAGCTGGTGGTGGAGAACCCTGCGGCGGGCATCCGCTACTTCCTTGTCAAGCCCAGCGATGTGGCCATCTACGTTGAGCACGGCGCGGCAGATGTGGGCATCGTGGGCAAGGATATCCTCACCGAAGCCTCTGCCGATGTCTACGAGCTGCTGGATACCGGCCTTGGCAGGTGCCGGATGTGCGTGGCTGCCCCGGCGGATTACAAGGATGACCCCAGCCGCCCGGTGCGGGTGGCGACCAAATTCGTCAACATTGCAAAGAGCTACTATGCGTCCATCGGGCGGGATATCGATATCATCAAGCTGAACGGCTCCATTGAGCTGGCCCCCATTCTGGGCCTTTCCGATGTCATTGTGGATATCGTGGAGACCGGCACCACCCTGCGGGAGAACGGTCTGCGGGTGGTCACCGAGTTCATGCCCATCTCGGCCCGGTTCATTGCCAATAAGGCCAGCTACCAGTTCAAGCACAACGAGATGGATGCCATGCTGGAAGCGCTGCGCAAGACCTTGCAGGAGGAAACAAAATGATCAAGCTGTATAATTTTGATGAGCTCAGGCCCGAGGAGATCCTGAACCGGGACATCCGCGCGGAGAAAAACGTGGAGGATGTGGTGGACGGCATCATTGCCGAGGTCCGCGCCCGGGGCGATGAGGCACTGAAGGAGTACGCGCTGAAATTTGACGGGGCAAAGATCGATGACCTGCAGGTGACGCAGGCGGAGATCGACGAGGCCTTTGCCAATATGGACCCCTATTTCCTCGAGACCCTGCGGGAGGCTGCCGCCAACATTGAGAGCTTCCACCGCCAGCAGGTGCACAAGAACTTTGTGATCAACGAGAAGCCCGGCATCGTGCTGGGCCAGAAATATACCCCTATTGAGAAGGCGGGCGTATATGTGCCCGGCGGCACGGCGGCCTATCCCTCCACCGTGCTGATGGATGTCATCCCGGCCAAGGTCGCGGGCGTGTCAGAGATCGTGATGACCACCCCCGCCGGAAAGGACGGCAGGGTGAATCCGGTCATCCTTGCCGCCGCCGCCACCGCTGGTGTGACCAAGATCTTCAAGACCGGCGGTGCACAGGCCGTGGCCGCGCTGGCCTACGGCACCCAGACCATCCCGGCGGTGGACAAGATCGTCGGCCCCGGCAACATCTACGTCGCTACCGCCAAGCGGAAGGTGTTCGGCAAGGTGGGCATTGATATGATCGCCGGCCCCAGCGAGATCCTGGTGCTGGCCGACGGCGGCTGCAACCCCGCCTGGGTGGCGGCAGATCTGCTGAGCCAGGCCGAGCACGACAAGCTGGCCAGTCCTGTTCTTGTCACCGACAGCCCGGCGCTGGCCAGGGCCGTGCAGGCAGAGCTGGAGGTGCAGATCCCCCAGCTGCCCCGTGCCGCCATTGCCCGCGCCAGCGTGGATGACAACGGGAAGATCATCGTCTGCACCGACCTGCACAAGGCCATTGAGGCCTGCAACATCATTGCGCCGGAGCATCTGGAGGTCTGCGTGGAGGACCCCTTCGGCGTGCTGAACGAGATCAAAAACGCGGGCAGCATCTTCCTGGGCCGCAATGTGCCCGAGGCCCTGGGCGATTACTTTGCAGGCCCCAACCACACCCTGCCCACCAGCGGCACGGCCCGCTTCTCCAGCCCGCTGGGTGTGGACGACTTTGTGAAGAAGTCCAGTTTCCTCTACTACACCCGCGAGGCGCTGGGCGAGGTGGCACCTCGCATTGCCGATTTTGCCGAGCGTGAGGGCCTGCACGCCCATGCGAAGAGTGTGACGATCCGGTATGAGGACAACAGTAATGAGTAAATATTTATCAGAGCGCTTGGCAGCTCTCACCCCCTACACCCCAGGGGAGCAGCCGCAGGACCAGCAATACATCAAGCTGAACACCAACGAAAGCCCCTATCTGCCCAGCCCGGCGGTGGTGGCGGCGGTGAGCGAGCACGAGGTGGAAAAGCTCCGTCTCTACTCCGACCCCGCCTGTACCGATCTGCTGAAAACGGCGGCGGTGCACTTTGGCCTGCAGCCGGATCAGATCATGCCCGGCAACGGCAGTGACGAGAACCTCTTCTTTGCCCTGCGGGCCTTCTGTGACGAGACCCACCCGCTGGCCTATGCCGACATCACCTACGGCTGTTACAGCGTCTGGTGTGGGCTGATGCATATCCCCAGCCATATCATCCCGCTGAAGGAGGATTTCACCCTTGACCCCGCCGATTACTACGGCCTGAACGAGACCATCGTCATCGCGAACCCCAACGCCCCCACCGGTTTGGCTCTGCCCCGCAGCGCCATCGAGGGCATCCTGAAAGCGAACCCTGACAATGTGGTCATTGTGGATGAGGCCTATGTGGACTTTGGCGGCGAGAGCTGCGTGCCGCTCATTGACCGGTACGACAACCTGCTGGTGGTGCAGACCTTCTCGAAATCCCGCCAGCTGGCCGGTGCGCGGCTGGGCCTTGCCATGGGCAGCGCCAGCCTCATTGCGGATCTGAACCGGGTCAAGTTCAGCCTGAACCCCTATAATATCAACCGCCTGACCTTGAAGGCAGGGCAGGCCGCGCTGGAAGATACCGTTTATTTTGAAAAGACCCGTGCCGCCATCGTGGACACCCGCACATGGACAAAACAGCAGCTGGAAGCCCGGGGCTTTGCGGTGCTGGACAGCCGCTCCAACTTCCTGTTTGCCTCTACCCAAGAGAAAAACGGCGGCGAATTGTACCGGAAGTTGAAGGAAAAGGGCGTTCTGGTGCGCCACTTTGATGCCCCGCGCATTGAAAACTGGCTGCGCATCACGATCGGCACGCCGGAGCAGATGCAGATCTTCCTGAACACCCTTGACAAAATAATGGAGGAATGACCCATGCGGGAAGTGACACTGGAACGCAACACCAACGAGACCCAGATCGAGCTGACCCTGAATCTGGACGGTGCGGGCCGCTATGAGGTGGACACCGGCTGTGGGTTCCTGAACCACATGCTGGAGCTGTTTGCCCGCCATGGCCGGTTTGACCTGGTGCTCACCTGCCACGGGGATGTGGAGGTGGATTACCACCACACGGCTGAGGATATCGGCATTGCACTGGGGCAGGCCTTTGCCCGGGCGCTGGGCGAGATGCGGGGCATCCAGCGGTATGGCAGCTTCTACCTGCCCATGGATGAGGCGCTGGTGCTCTGCGCGGTAGACCTTTCGGGCCGGTGCACCCTGAACTGGGATGTCCACTGCAAGACCGAAAAGGTGGGCGATTTCGATGTGGAATGCGCCTCGGAGTTCTGGCTGGGCTTTGCCCGCAATGTGCCCGCTACGCTCCACTTTGTACAATTTGCAGGGGAAAATACCCACCACATTCTCGAAGCCTGCTTCAAGGGTGCGGGCCACGCGCTGGCTGCGGCAGTCGCCATTGATGCCGCCCACCGGGACGAGATCCCCTCCACGAAAGGACTGCTGGTATGATCGCGATCATCGATTACGGCGTGGGCAACCTGTTCAGCCTGCGCTCCAGCCTGACGCATCTGGGGCTGGAGGCCGTTGTGACCGCTGATGCACAGACCATCCGCAAGGCCGACCGGCTCATCCTGCCGGGGGTGGGTGCCTTTGGCGATGCCATGGACAAGCTCTCGGCCACCGGTCTGGTGCCGGTCATCCGGGAGCAGGCGGCGCAAAAGCCCCTGCTGGGCATCTGCCTGGGAATGCAGCTGCTCTTTGAAAAAAGCTATGAGTACGGCGAGCATGAGGGCCTGGGCTTTGTCAAAGGCGAGGTCTGCCCACTGGAGCCTGACCTGAAAGACAAAACCCTCAAGGTGCCGCAGATCGGCTGGAACGCCCTGCACATCGTACGGGATGACCCGCTTTTCCGATACATCCGTGAGGGTGAGTATGTCTATTACGTCCACAGCTACTACGGCAAAAATTGTACCGAGAGTACACTTGCTGTCAGCGATTACTCCATCCCCGTGACCGGCGTGGTCAGGGCGGGCAGGGTGTACGGCACCCAGTTCCACCCCGAAAAGAGCGGGGAGACGGGGCTGCGGATCTTGAAGGCGTTCAGCGAGCTGTAGTGGAAAGGCCCTGCTCCGTACAACCTCTCCGTCAATGCTAACGCATTGCCACCTCTCCTAGTAGGAGAGGCCTTGGCAGGCAGGGAAAGTTATTTGGTTTTGCCAAGGGCTCCCCTACTAGGGGAGCTGTCGAACGAAGTGAGACTGAGAGGTTGTACGAAGGAAGAGCTAAAATTAGGAGGGAATCTAATATGCAATTGTTTCCCGCAATTGATTTAAGAGGCGGCAAAGTTGTCCGCCTGACGCAGGGAGATTACGACCGTATGACCGTTTACGGGGAGGACCCCTGTGCACAGGCCCGGCAGTTTGTGGAGGCCGGGGCCAGGGATCTCCACGTTGTGGATCTGGACGGCGCAAAGGACGGCACCCTTTCCAACTACAGATCCATTGCCGCGCTGGCAGAGCAGGGGGGCTTGTATATCGAGGTGGGCGGCGGCATCCGCACGGAGGAGCGCATTGAAAAATACCTTTCTCTGGGCGTGAATCGCTGCATCCTGGGCAGTGTGGCCGTGACGGATTTTGATTTCACGGCCCGGATGCTGAAACGCTACGGCGAACGGATCGCCGTGGGAGTGGATGCCAAAGATGGATTTGTTGCCATCCACGGGTGGAAGGAGGTCAGCGCCGAAAAGGGCGTGGACTTCTGCAGACGGCTGGCAGATGCCGGATGCACGGCCATCATCTACACCGACATTGCCTGTGATGGTGCCATGCAGGGCACGAATCTGGCGCTGTACCGCCAGCTGGCGGCAGAGGTGCCGGGCGTGGCCTTCACGGCCAGCGGCGGCATCTCGTCGGAGGCCGAGCTGCTGGAGCTGAAAAAGATGGGCACCGCTGCCGCGATCCTGGGCAAGAGCCTGTATACCGGGGCACTGAATCTGAAACGTTGTGTAGAACTGGTGCAGAATTAAACGGAGGGGAACGAAAATGATCACAAAACGCATCATTCCCTGTCTGGATGTCCGGAATGGCCGGGTGGTCAAGGGTACGAACTTTGAGGGCATCCGGGATGTGGCCGACCCGGTGGAGATGGCCCGGATGTACAACGCCGCCGGTGCCGACGAGCTGGTGTTCTACGATATCACCGCCAGCTTTGAGGGCCGCGCTCTGTTCACCGATATTCTGACCCGGGTGGCAAGCGAGATCTTCATCCCGCTGACCGTAGGCGGCGGCATCAACACGCTGGAGGATTTTGACCGGGTGCTGAAATGCGGTGCCGATAAGGTCAGCGTCAACTCGGGCGCGCTGCGGGATCCCGGCCTCATCCCGGCGGCGGCCCAGAAATACGGCGATCAGTGCGTGGTGCTCTCGGCGGACGTGAAGCGGGTGAACGGCCAGTTCCGGGTGTTCGCCAAGGGCGGGCGCGAGGATACCGGCCGGGACGCGCTGGACTGGATCAGCTGGTGCGTGGCGCATGGCGCGGGGGAGATCTGCCTGAACAGCATTGACACCGATGGTGTCCGCACCGGCTTCGATCTTGAGATGCTGGACGCAGTCGCTGCCCGGGTGAACGTACCTATCATCGCCAGCGGCGGCGCGGGCAAAAAGGAAGATTTCCTTGAGCTGTTCCACCACAAGGGCATCGACGCGGGCCTTGCGGCGGGCATTTTCCACCAGAAACTGCTGACCATCCACGACCTGAAAACCTATCTGAATGAAAATGGTGTCGAAATGCGGCTGTAAGCTCTTGCGTTTCGGGCAACTTTAGGATAAACTGTAAGTATCCCCTTTGGGGAGGGAGTATGGACCATGGAACTGAAATTTGATGAAAAGGGCCTCATTCCTGCCATCGTGCAGGATCACTACACCAAAGAGGTGCTCACCCTTGCCTACATGAACGCCGAGACGCTGGCACTGACCATTGCCGAGGGGCGTACGGTGTTCTGGAGCCGGAGCCGTCAGGAGATCTGGCGCAAGGGCGATACCAGCGGCAATGTCCAGCATGTGGTGTCCATCACTGCAGACTGCGACAAGGACGCACTGGTGGTGGAGGTGGTCAAGGACGGCCCTGCCTGCCATACCGGTGCCGAGAGCTGCTTCTTCAATGAAGTGTATGTCTCGCCGGAGCTCAAGCAGTTCAGCTGGCAGGGGCTTTATGAACTCATCCAGGGCCGCAGGGATCGTCCCCAGGAAGGCAGCTACACCACCTACCTGTTCGAGAAGGGCAAGGAGAAGATCCTGAAAAAGGTGGGCGAGGAGTGCACCGAGGTCATCATTGCGGGAGAAAAAGAGGACAAGGCCGAGACCATCTATGAGATCAGCGACCTGGCTTACCATGTGCTGGTGCTGATGGTGCAGGCAGGCATCACGGTGGAAGAGATCACCCGTGAGCTGGAAAAACGACACGTCATTGACCACAAGGTCAAACAGGAAAGGATGCAGTGATTTAGTTATGGCAGATTATAAGAAGTCCAGTGTTCATTGCCACTCGACGATGTGCGATGGCAGAAATACCTTGCAGGAAATGGCCAGTGCCGCCTGTGCACAGGGCCTGACGACCCTGGGCTTCTCCGGCCATAGCTATACTCAGCGGGACCGTGAGTACTGCATGAGCCCCAGCCGCACCGCCCAGTACAAGGCCACCATTGCAAAGCTCAAGGCAGAGTATAAGGGCAAGGTGGACATCCTCTGCGGCATCGAGTGGGACAGCCTGAGCGAGGATAAGCCCGAGAACTACGATTACTGGATCGGTGCGGCCCATCACCTGTACGGCAAGAACACCGGCAAGTACTACGAGATCGACTTCCGTCCGCAGGATCTGCACGACTGCATCTTTGATGATTTCGACGGTGACCCGCTGGCCGCGGTGGAGGCCTACTTTGCAGAGGTGGAGAAGGTTGCCGCCAAGGGACCGGACATTCTGGCCCACATCGACCTCATCAAGAAGCTGAACGGCGAGGGTGAGTTCTTTGATGAAGAGGCTCCCCGCTACCGGGCCGCTGCCCTCAAAGCCCTGAGCGCAGCCAAAGAGCACAACTGCCTGCTGGAAGTGAACACCGGCGGCGTTTACCGCGGCTACCGCAAGGACTTCTACCCCAGTGCATGGATGCTGGAGGAGTGGAACAAGATGGGCGGCAAGGTCATCATCACCTCCGACTCCCACGATGTTTCCAGCCTGACCTTCGGCTTTGAGGAAGCCGCCGCCGCCATCAAGGCAGCCGGTTTCACCAGCGTAGAGGTGCTGACCGGCCACGGCTTTGAGACCCAGGAGCTGTAAAAGAAAAATAAAGCACAACCCTCTCCGTTTTTGCTGTGCAATGCCGGGGAGGGTTGTTTTCCGTAAACTGTGAGGAACCTTATGACCCAAACTGCGAAAAAATCCCCCTTCAGCATGAATGTGGACCTGATGCACGGGCCCATTTTCAAAAACCTGCTGCTGTTCATGCTGCCCATCTTCATCTCCAGCCTGTTCCAGCAGCTCTATAACACCGTGGACACCATGATCGTGGGCAATGTGCTGGGCGATACCGCCCTTGCCGCCATTGGCTCCTGCGGCTCGATCTACGAGCTTCTGGTCGGTTTTGGCCTCGGTATCGGCAACGGCCTTGCAATCGTTGCAGCACGCTCCTACGGGGCGCAGGATCACGATCTGCTCAAAAAGACCGTGGCAGGCTCACTGGTCATCGGTCTGGTGGCTTCCCTCTGCATTACGCTGGCAGGTGTGCTGGGCCTGCACCCGCTGCTTCTCATGCTGGACACCCCGGCGGAGATCCTGGACGATGCGTACCGCTACATCCTGACCATCGACCTGGGCGTGCTGGTCATGTTCGCCTATAACCTCTGCGCGGGCCTGCTGCGCGCCATTGGCAACAGCGTGATGCCGCTGGTGTTCCTGCTCATCTCCTCGGGCCTGAATGTGGTGCTGGATCTCCTGTTCATTGCAAGAATGGGCATGGGGGTGCAGGGAGCGGCTGTGGCAACGGTCATCTCGCAGGGCGTTTCGGTGGTGCTCTGCATCCTGTACATCTTCCTCAGAGTGAAGATCCTGCTTCCGGAAAAACAGCATTTCAGGGTGGGCAGCCACCTTTACTGGGAGCTGTTCAGCCAGAGCATCTCCATGGGCCTGATGAGCAGCATCGTCTCGGCGGGCTCGGTGGTGCTGCAGTACGGCATCAATGGGCTGGGCACGCTGGTCATTGCCGGTCACACCGCCGCCCGGAAGCTGTTCTCCTTTACCACCATGCCGGTCATGGCCATGGCATCGGCATGCTCCACGTTTGTTTCCCAGAACTGCGGCGCAAACCAGCCGGAGCGTGTCCGCAAGGGCATGAAGGAGATCGCCCTGTACAGCGTGGTGGTGGCCGTGCTGGCGATCTTTCTGATGCAGCTGGGCGCGGAGTGGATGGTGCGGCTCATCTCCGGCTCCAGCGAGTCTGTGGTGCTGGAAAACGGCGCACGGTATCTGCTCTGGAACGCGCCCTTCTACTCGGTGCTGGGTGTCCTGCTGGCCACCCGCTACGCCCTGCAGAGCCTGGGGCAGAAGGTCCTGCCCCTCTTCTCCAGTGTCATCGAGCTGGTGGGCAAGGTGGTATTCGTGCTCTTCTTCATCCCGAAGTTTGCCTATAACGCCGTCATCCTCTGTGAGCCCATCATCTGGTGCTTCATGGCGGCGTACCTCGTGCTGGTCTACCTGCACGACCCGTTTGTGTTCCCGAAAAAAGCAGAATAAGAAAAAGACCCGGCTGCCGATGACAGCCGGGTCTTTGTGTCTGCGGGAAGTGGATGAAACGGATCGGGCAATGGGGCTTACAGTGCCGAATAGCCGAAGCTGTTGACCAGTGCATCGATATGCTGGCCAGCCTTGCACATGGGGCACTCGCGGGAATCGAAGCTGGCATAATCGGGCAGGTTGGAGGGGTCAAAAATAGAGGTGACCGGGATGCCCAGGCACTCGGTGGCGGTGGCGAAGATGGCGCTCAGGCCTGCCACAGTGCCGCCGTAGTAGTTGATCGCCTCGATCGCAGCCTGCACGGTGTAGCCGGTGGTGATGGAAGCAGCCAGGATCAGCACATGCTTGCCCTTGACCATGGGGGCCAGATTGTCGCGCAGGATGATCTGGCTGCCGGTGGTGTACTCCGGGGTGATGACATAGATGGTCTGGTGGGCGTTCATGTTGGCAAAGCCGTCCTTGGTCAGCTCGTTGGCAAGGCAGGTGCCGATGACCTGTGTGCCGTCCAGGCAGAGAACGGTATCCACGATGGTGTTGTGCTGGTAGGCAGCCACCAGCTCTTTTGCCACAGCCTTTGCCTCGGAAAGGCGGGACTTCTGGGTGGTGACATCGATATAGTAATTGATGTGGCTGTGGCTGGTTGCGAAATGGCCCTTTGCCACACGCAGGAACAGATTGCTCTTGTTGGTGGGAAGCTTTACCATGTTGATCATAACTGCAACACTCCTGTTCTGTCAAACTACGGCCCATGGCCTTTTTGAGCGGAAACACAAACAGCGCGGCGGCCCCTGCCGCTGCGCTCCCCTTCTTTTCCATGAACCTATGGTATCAGAAAATGCGGGTGTGCACAAGATACAGAATTGCTGAAAATTTGAAGAAAAATTGAGATACTTTGCCAGCGCAAACGGCGCAAAAAAGCCGCCCGGCTTTCCCGGACGGCTCAGAATGCAGTGAAAAGGGGACATTACTCCACGGTAACGAACTTCCAGTTTACAGAATACTCTGCGTAAACGGGATCGGGTGTATAGGTCAGGAGCACGACATCGCCCTTGGCCAGCGAAGGCAGATCGGAGACGGTGACATTGCCGGAGACGGAAGAACCCTTCTTCAGGTTGGTCTCACGCAGGGAGTTATCAACAACCAGATCGGTGCCGATGTACTTCTTCACGGTCTTACCATCCGCACTGGTGAACGTGACTTTGAAGTTGCCGGGATTGACGGGCAGCGCATTGGTGCGGCCATTGGTGATCTTCAGGGGGAAGACAAAGCTGGTAGCGCCCACCTTGGGAGCATCCAGAACGAACTTCTTGTCCTTATCAGAATAAGTGCCCAGATCGGTCTGGATCTGCAGAATGGTCAGAGTGCCGGCACCATCACGAACCAGATTGTAGCTGTCGCCCGTGGACTCACAACCGGTAAAGAGGCTGGCACCCGCAACGGCCACAGCTGCAACAGCGGAGTATTTCAGGAAAGAGCGGCGAGAAAATGCTAACGACATAATCGTTCCTCCTTATAATGTGCAAAGCGCACGAAAATGCCAAAAGGCTCTGCCTATACAATAGGCGAAACGGGGGCGAATGTCAATGGTTTTCACAAATATTTTGTGAAATTTTCCCACCGCCGCCGTGCAAATCATACGAAATTTCGTCCTGCTTGATCAAGCTTTGGTCAGGTCAGAGGCGTTGATGGTAAAGTTCAGGGTCTTGCCGGAAACAAAGGTCGGGGTGTAGGTCACACCGATCTGCTGCCAGGTGGTGGGCACCATGCAGACCAGCTCAATGTAGCCTGCACCCTGCGGGGGAATGGCAGAGGCCGTGGTAAAACTCTCGGTGGTGCTGTCGTACAGCTGGACATAAGCGCCGCCCTCGGCTGCCTGACCGTCGCAGGTGAAGGAGAAGTCGGTGGTGGAAGCGGACAGAGCGTGGAAGTAACCGGCAGTGTTGGCAGCGATCTGCTCCGGGGTATCCAGAGGATAGGCCTCGCCGATCTCCTGAATGTTCTGTGCGCCGATGGCAAAGGTGTCGCGGCTGGAACGGTTTGCAGAGGTGATCAGCATGGCAATGTACTCATAGCCCTCGGCATCGGGGGCACTTGCCAGAGTAAAGACGCTGGTCAGCTGGACCGCCAGATTGTTCCAGTTGCTGATCTTATCGCCGACCTTGACCTCGATGGAAGAGTTATCGCCGGCCTGGCAGCCGCCCAGCACAGCAGCAGCGCCCAGAGCAGCGGCAGAAGCACCGGTGACCTTGAGGAAGGTGCGGCGGGAAATCTTGTTCGACATAAAGCTTGCCTCCTTAATCAATGGCAGAAATCTTTTTCTTCGCTGATTCGTTTATAGCATTTTTTACCGGAAATTGCAAGGCCCTGGGCACAGAATTAACAGGAGTTTCACACAGAAGCTCACTGGTTGGGGTCCAGGCCGCGCACATGGGTCTCGCTGGTCTTGACCAGATTCAGCAGGCTGGGGGTGTACAGCGGGTATTCCCGGGTCAGGCTCTCGGTGGTCATGGCAAGGCAGGAGGGGTCTTTCACGCCCTCGGCACCGTTCAGGTCCTCACCGGCCAGCAGGTCCTCCACGTTGCTCTCGCTCATCCGCATCACGGCATCGGAGTAGCCGGGCCAGCGGCGGGCCTCCACGCTGAACAGGCTCTGGGCGTTGTGGGGTTCGGCGGAATAGAGCAGGCGGAACATCTTGGCCACGGCCATCATCAGGTAGGTGCTGACCTCGGTGGTCAGGGCCTTGCTGTGGCACTCGGCGATCTTGGCATACAGCACGTTCAGGCTGTTGGAGATCAGCTTTTTGTTCATGGTGGGCAGAACGCTGCCGTGGTAGACGTTGTCCTTCATCTTATCGGGGTTGGGCAGGTCATCGGCGTTCAGCATCATGCCGTTGCGCTCAGCCGAGCGGCCCAGCAGATAATCGCAGGACACATTATAGTAATCCGCTACCCGGACAACAAAGTCCAGACCGCACTCGCGGATGCCCTTTTCGTAGTGGGAGAGCAGTGCCTGGGACACCCCAAGGTCCTCCGCGGCCTGCTTCTGGGTGATGCCGCGCTCCTTGCGCAGCAGCTTGATGATACGGTTGAATTCCATGATTTTGGACTCCTCAGTAGTGGAAATTGAACTTCTTTGAGTTTTGGTTTACAACATGTTGATTATACACAGTGGAAAACCAAAAGTAAAGCAAGAAAAGTGACGGAAATTCTCGTCGTTTTTCGTCATTTTTGTCAAAAGGCTTGCCCCGGATACCATATCTATGCTAAACTAAAGACAATCAACGCATATTTTGTGGCGCACGGCCCGGGCAGGATGCCCGCTGCCGGTGCGAAATTTTACAGCAAAGAGGAACTCTTTGCCAGATAGAGGTGTTTTTCCATGAAAACGTTCAAACTTCATCTCATCCGCCACGGCATGACGGCCGGTAATCTGCAGGGCCTGTACATCGGCAGCGGTACGGACATCCCCCTGTGTGATGAGGGACGCGCCCAGCTGAAGGAGCTGAAGGAGCGGTTCGAGTATCCGCAGGTGGACACGGTGTTCTCCTCCCCGCTGGTGCGCGCTGTTGAGACAGCGAACATTCTGTTCCCCAATGCAGGCCACCAGTTCACAGTGCACGACCTGCGGGAAGCGGGCTTTGGCGTGTTTGAGAACCGCCCCGTGAAGGATCTGGTCAAGGAAGAGGATTTCAAGAAGTGGATCACCCCCGGCTCCGGCTTTGTGCCCGAGGGAGCAGAGCCCACCGAGCAGTTCCACGCCCGCTGCGCCGAGACCCTGCTCAAGCTGTTTGAGTATATGATCCGGATGGATGTGACCGAGGCTGCCTGCGTGACCCATGGCGGCGTGATCATGAGTATGCTGAGCCAGCGCGCGCTGCCCTCCCGCCACCCGGAACAGTGGATGGCCGACCCCGGCTGCGGCTATACCGTCCAGACCGACGTGCAGCTCTGGATGCGCGACCGTCTGGTGGAGGCCATCGACATCGTTCCCTTTGGCTACGCCGATACCCTGCGCGGGCAGGCAGAAGCCGAGGAAAACGAGGCATTTGAGTAAGAATCTTTGCCGCGCCGCCCTGAAAATATCCAAAACACGTAAAAACGCGGAAGAACAGGTAAAATTCCGGGCAAATCTCTTGACAGAAAGCCAGGAATTTACTATTGTATAAAGAGAACTTATTTTCCCGTTAGGAGGAATCCCCGATGTCACAATCCCTGTCCCGCCGCTCGTTCCTGAAATATGCCGGTTCCGGCGCAGTCAGTCTGGCTGCCGCCCTGCTCACCGGTGTTTCGGGCGCGGCTCTGGCCCCCTGCTATGAGGGCGAACCTGCTCTGTTGGACGGCAAGGCGGCAGTGGAGCTGCTGGGCTATGCGCCTGCCCCGGAGCTGGACAGCACGCTGGTCTATCTGTCGGTGGAGAACCTCTCGGCCCGGCCGCTGGCTGTGGGGGCCAGCTACCTGCAGAGCCGCGGGCTGGACAGCAGGAATGCCCTGTACAGCCTGGGCACTGGCCTGACTGCCCTGTGTGATGGCAGACAGGTGCGGGTGGGCAGCTTTGCAGCTCCCCTCTACGGTGAGAATGCGGCAGATGCCTCTGCCTTTACCCTGAATCTTTCCGCAGGGCGCGGGGCGATGCTCCACTGTTTCTGCGAGACCCCGGCGGACTGGCAGACGCTGGAGCTGATCTATCAGCCTGACTTTGCCGCAGGCCAGACCGTCCATTTTGTGGTGCGCCGGGATGCCGATGAGGTCCATCTGGGTGCGGTGCCTGCCACCCTTGCCGAGGTGGGCAGCGTGGTCGATCTGTAAATAGCATAGCGTAAAAAGAGACGGTTCTGCATCGGATTGCAGGACCGTCTCTTTTGCTTATAACAGGTTTTCCCCGGTGGAGTTCTGCACGGTAAGCTCCTGCCCGGTCAGGCTGGACACCAGCGCCAGATAGCTGCGGCCTGCCGTCAGGGTCAGGGGGCGGCCGTTGGAATCATACAGGAAGAAGGTGGTCTCGCTGCCCTGCGTCCAGGTGATGTTCCACAGGTGGCCTTCGTTGAGCCAGACCCCGCCGCCCATGGTCAGATCGTAATCCAGCGTCACACCATCGTCACGCAGGGTGGAGGCACTGAACAGAATGAGCAGGTTGTCGAAATCTGCCTGCTGGCCGTTGTTGGCATCCAGCTGCGGTGTGCCGTCCGCGTGGAGCATCCGGTAGGTCTTGCTGTCGGCATCGTAGGTGAAGCCGGTGGCGTTCTGCGCATCAAACTGGACCCGGACACTCATTGCGTCCGAAGCATCTGCATCGGGCAGTTTGCCGCTTTCCTGCATGGGCAGCAGATTGGGCACGGAGAGGAGGGTTCCGCTCTCGCTGTCGGAGCTGCTGGAAGAGGTGTCCGTGACGCGGGATTCTGTCAGGGCCGGGGAGATGTTCAGGCTGCCCAGCACACCCGAAAGTGCTGCACCGCTGGTATGCCACAGCGGGACATTCTGCCAATTGGTCTCACAGGAAAAGGCATTGGTACCCACCTCCAGTGCGTCTACCGCGCGCAGAGAGTAGTAATCAAGGTAGTTCTGGTCAAACTGCTCGCCGCCCCGCTGCACCGGCAGTACCTGCTGGCCCACCAGCAGCCGCCAGTAGAGGTCCTGCCCGGCAGAAACAGGCCCGACCTGCGGCACAGCCCCCACGGCAGGGTAGACCAGGCAGAGCCTGGTGGCCTGCTGCTGTGCGGTCAGGGCTTCCAGCACCAGCGAGGCTGTGGAAAGCCCCCACTGGGTGGTGCTGGCGGCTGCGTTGTCAATGGTGATGGCGACGGGCCGCTGGCCCGGCCAGACAAGCTCCTGCCCAGTGAGCGGGTCAGTGGGACTTTCGGCGGGCTGGGAGCTGGGGCTGAGCGCACAGCCTGTCAGCAGTGCGGCGCTGAGCGCAAAACAGAGCAAAGCGCGCATCCAAAAGCGTTTCATCGGTTTCCCTCTTCTGCCCCGGAGGGCGGGTGATTTAGTAGCTGAAATTGCTCCACTCATCATTGTCCACCAGTGCCAGATAGGTCTTGCCCCGGTTCAGGGTCATCTCCTCGCCGGTTTCGGTGTAGAGCTTGAGCGGATGGGTGGGGTGCGGCTTCTCCCAGCGGCCCACCTGCACGCCGCCCCGTGTGAAGAGATACGCCTGCCCACCGGCCACATAGTTGACCGACTGGACATCGTGAGAATCGCCCGCATAGGCGGCGATATCGGCAAAGCAGACCACCACGTTGTCAAAGGTCAGCTGCTTTCCGGTCAGCTCGTCCACCGTGTTCTCATAGGCTTTTTTGGAGCGGTTGTACATTTCCAGCTTGTAGCTGCGGCCCCAGCTGTTGTAGCTCAGGCGGGTCCTGTAGCTCTCGGAGTGGGTAATGCTGATGGTTTTGGCCGCAGGGGCACCGGGAAGGTCATTGGAGGCTGCGGTGCGGTAATCGGCAAAGTGGAAGAAAGGCGTTTCGTTGGCGTAGGTCAGGCCGATGCCGGCATTACCGGCTGCCTGTTTGATCTCCTTGCCGGAGGTGAACTCGGTGTGTTCATAGGCTACGTTGCGGCCGCGGTTGTCACGGTGGGCAACGTGGGGGTGGACCGGCGTGTTGAAGTAGCTCTTGCCGCCGATGTTCAGGCTGGAGTAATCGTATACATTGATGAACTGGGTGCAGAAAATGCTCTCGCCATCGTGGTAATAGAGGGCCTGATGGGGCATGAGCAGCTGCAGGAACTGGTCGCGGCCAGAGCGCAGAGGCCCGACCTCCGGGATGGTGTCCGCATCCCGGAACACGGCACACAGGCGGGTGATGCCGCCCTCCACCTTGCTCTCGATGAGCAGGTCTGCCGAGCCGATGCCGCGCTGGGGGCGGGCGTTCTGCCTTTCGGAGTTGGCGATGTTGTTGACCATCACACCCACCATCCGGCCGGTGCTCTTGCGGGCTTCGCCGGTCAGAGGGTCAGCGTCGTAGGCAGGCAGAAGGCTGAGCGCAGAGCTTGCAGCTTCGCTGGACGCTGCCGAGGAGGCGGCTGCCTCACCAGCTGCGGCCTCACTGGCTGCGACCACAGAGGATGCAACGGCCTCAGAAGAAGCGGAAGAGGATGCCGCCGAGCCGCAGAACAGGCTCTTCATCCAGTCGGGCAGGTCGCCGCCCAGAATGGCACTGCCGGGGCTTGCAGAGCAGCCGGTGAGCGCCAGCAGCGCCGCCGTCAGCCCGGAATAGCGAAGTACGGACCGTCGAGAAATTTTCATGGAAAAAGCCCTCCTATCGGATCGGCTTGCCCGGCGCGGAAGTGCGCCCGGCAGGTCGGTTGCAGTTTTGTAATGAACTGCTTTGATTGTACTGGTTCTTGCCCGGTTTGTAAAGGGGCAGTTCGTGGCAAAATCTGCCCGATGACGGCTTTGGGAAAGTTTTTTGTGCAGAAAGCTTGCTTTTTGCCCGGGAGTATGGTAATATTATTCGGCAGTATCGTGTTATATTGCGCTTTATAATGTATGCGCTCGTAGCTCAGCCGGTAGAGCATCTGACTTTTAATCAGAGGGCCAGGGATTCGAGTTCCCTCGAGCGCACCAAAAGAAAACCCACGATTCACCGTTTCAAATGCGGCTTGAATCGTGGGTTTCTTTTTGTTATATCCGCCCGGCGGGGCTTAAAAAGTGCGACAGAAATGCGACAGCTTCAAAGGGCCATTGTGAGCGTACCGGAGCACCTGCCGGAAGATTTAATTAAAAATGAATGACGTGGGGACATCTGGTGGGCTGAAGGGACAATTTTCGGGGAACGAAGGAGTCAATGCTCGTTCTGATAGTCGGAAATTTTTGATAGCTCCCGAATATGATGCAGAACAGCAATCCAACCATCCAAGTTCATCTCATTGAGGGTCTGGAGAATCTCTTTTAAGATGAAATCGTTTTTGTCCAGATTCAGAGCCTCGTTGCAATTAGTCTGCTCCTTTACCTCATAGAGAAGCGTGTTCGAGGGGATTCTAAACTGTTCTGAACGCCGAAGAACCAGGTCGTGAATAAGATCGTCATGTTGAATAGGTGTTATTTGCTTGCCATTGTTCCTGGAAGAAACTTCCAGAGCGGTAACATCGTTCAAAATCATATTGGCAACAAACCCGGGATCTTGGACGATAGGGGTAATATTGTAAGGATCGTTTGAATCTTCAGCCAGTTTCCAATAGCTGACATCCAATGCTTCCGCAAGTCGCTTTAATGTATCGGGTTTTGGATTTCGGGTGCCGTTTTCCCATTGCATGATGCCTTGCTGTGTAACATCCAGCTTTGCGGCAAGTTCTTTTTGGGTTAATCCCTTTTGGACTCGAGCATGCCGAATGCGTTCTCCAACGGTCATAAGCGAAGCCCTCCTTTTTTCTTACAGTATAACACACCCGTGGCAAAAAGAAAAGCGTGGCTCAACAAAAGCGTTTGCTTTTTGAAATGGGCTTGACGAGTGGGTGGTGAAGTTGAATGTGAAAAACGAATGAAGATACCCCAGAGAGGTCTCTGATGAGCGCAACAGAACGAGAGAAGACCACGAAACCCGGAGATGAGAAAAATAAAATTCGTGCAAGTAATACATATTATAGTGTGGCGGTCACAGCAGAGGGTGCAAAAAATTTTATGCCAAAAGGTCTTGACGAATCACAGGAAAAGAGGTATCCTAATTGCACCAAGGACAAGCAGCTTGTTCGAAACAACAAAAAACAAGCCGTGTGAACCGGCGGAGGCGAAGTTGATATGGCACAAGGATGCCAACCGCCATGACATTATCTAAAACAAAGGAGAAACAAAATGAACGCACCTATCAGCTATCCGAACGTTTATCCCACCATGGCCAGCGTGAAAAACGCCGCCGCACGGTTCAACGTGACACCCGAATACGTCCGCAAGCTCTGCCGGACGGGAAAAATCTGCTACACGGCCATCTCAAGCCGAAAGTGGTTGATCAACATGGACACGCTGGCCCGGTTCTTCGCACAGGGAGAGCCGGTCAGAGAGGATTCGCAGCCGGTCGACGGGATCCGCCGTGTGGCTTCCTATTAAAAAGGGGGACCACGATGGCTCAGATCATACCGAAAGCGAAGAAGGACGGCTCAATGTCGTACCTCGTTCGCGTGTACGCTGGTCGGACACAGGACGATAAGGTTATCACCAGGTGCAAGACTGTAACGCCGCCCGCCGGGATGGCCAAGAAGAAAGCCGAAAAGTGGGTGCAGGAGCAGGCGGTGCTGTTTGAGCAGCAGGTGACAAACGGCCTCGTACTGGATTCAGATATGCTGCTGGATGACCTGATCGACCGCTGGTTTGAGGAATACGCCAACAAGCAGCTGAAGGCCAAGACGCTCTACGATTATAGAAGGATGCGTGGCCGGATCAGCGCCGGACTCGGGCATCTCAAGGTGTCCAAGATCAAACCGGCGCATGTGATGGCGTTCTACAACAATCTGGAGGAGAGGGGTGTCCGCCGGGACAGCACCTACACCGCCACGAAAGCCCTTCTGAACCTGCTCCCACGTGGAACCCGGGGTGAACTGGCGAAACAGGCCGGGATCGGTCAGGACACCATGCGGATGGTCTATGCGGGTAAGAGTGTGAGCCGAAAGACGGCGGAAAAAGTGTCCGCTGCAGTGGGGCTGCCCTTCTCAAAGGCCTTTGTGGAGCATACCCAAAAGGACGGGAAACTGAACAACAATACCGTCATCCGCTATCAGGCCATGCTCTCCAGCATCTTTAAGAAAGGTGTCCAGTGGGGATTGATCAACGAGAACCCGTGCTCCCGTGCAGAACATCCCAAAGCCGAGGAAATCGACGTTCGGGTACTGACGGAGGAAGAGATTCCAAAGCTGCTGGATGCCCTCTCGGATGCACCGCCGCAGTACAGCGTGATCACTCAGCTGGCCTTGCTGCTCGGTGCCCGGCGGGGTGAGATCTGTGCCCTGCGCTGGTCTGACATTGACTTTGAGAAGGGGACGCTCTCCATCAAGCGGACGGTCCAGTCCATCCCCGGGATAGGCCTTGTGTTCAACACACCGAAAACCAGACGAGGCAAGAGATGCCTGCGCATTGGAGCGGATTGTGTGGAACTGCTGCAGGAGTACCGGCGATATCAAAAGGCAGAGAGGTTCCGGATCGGCTCAGCGTGGGTGCGCAAGGTCACACTGGAAAATGGCAAAGTGGTGAACAATGATATGCTATTCACAAAATGGAATGGTGAGCCGATGGACCCGGATATCATCTCGTCCTGGTTCCCGAAGTTTCTGGAAGCACATGATCTCCCATCAATTCACTTCCACAGCCTCCGCCATTCGAATGCCAGCATCCTGATTGCGGCACATGTACCGATCACAACGGTCTCCGGGCGGCTTGGACACGCACAGACATCGACAACGCTGAACTACTATGCATCGGCCATCCAGAGTGCAGATGCGGCTGCAGCGGATGCACTGGAAGGGGTCATCCGGATCCGGGAGAGAGCACATGCGTGAGGGCTTAGTGGTTTTACACCGAATGTTAGCTATGACTAATCGCTGGAAAGGAGGTGGTGCGCTATGGATGCACAAAAGGACCATTCTGGAAAACCTGAGTGGAGAAGAAGAAATTTTCGATAATACAAAAATAAAAGGAGATCTATAAGGTATGAGTAAGAAGAAAACAGTTGGCAGCGCACCAGAGGCTGTAATGGATATGAACCAGTTTAGGACATGGCTTGGACTGAGTGACAGGTTGGCCCGTGAATTGATCAAAGAACCAGATTTCCCTGCAGTGATGATTCATGGCAGATATCGAATTTTTAGAAGCAAGGCGCAGCAGTGGCTGGAAGAGCATTATCCAGTGAATGCACGGTCGGAAGCAATCGCAGAAGTAATGGTAGGAGGAAATGAAAATGATTGATATTTATATGAACGATGCCGCAATCCACGCAGAAGAACCGTATGAGGAAGAAGAGGCAGAAGTCGTTCTGAGTGAGGTCTTGGCCAGAAATCTGGACATGCCAGAGGGATGCATCTGGGCCGGCCGCTATGAAGAAGCATTCAAAAAAGGCGTGATCCTTACACTGCCGGGAGGTGTGGATTTGCGCATTACACCTACATTGAATTGGGAGGGGCTGCCGGAACTTGCCATCAGCTGCTGTACGCTGGATGATTTGAAGGATCTGTACAGCGGAGCAGGAGAATGGGCTTCGGAAGAAAATGGGATGTTCACGAGCTTTCCGTCATAAAGAAAACCGCCTTTCCTGAGGGTAACAGGAAGGCGGCCATGGAAACGGGAAAATTGTTTGGCGACAGAATTCCCTGCTTTCCATTTTATCAGGTGAAGAAGCATTTTGCAACGAGAATTTTTGCAGTTGAAGGGTGCGGAATCACAGTAGAGATTTAAGCGCATGGTCGGGTGAAGATGCCTGACCATGTGATTTTTTAGAATGGAAGTGATTATCGTGGCAAAGACAAAATGGCCATTCGGGGGATTCTTTCTGAAGCTTCTCGACGAAAAAGAGGGAACGCACCATTATGAGGACTACCAAAAGGAGCTGGCAGAAAAACCTGTTACGGAAGAGGAAGAAAAAGAACACCGGGAATCTATGCGGGCAGTGAATGCGGAGCTGGAACGACTCGATGCAGAGGCTGAGCAGCGTCGAAGAGATGAGGAAAGGCAGAGACGGGCACGAGAGCTTTCTGAACCGCCGTTTGACTCGGACTTGTTCATTCAACTAAGCGACTGTCCCCAGAATGAAGACGTGGTACCTGCCGAGAAAGTGGCTGCGCTCGAACAGGAGACGACTTTGGTGGTTGCTGAATCAAAGCAATATGTGTCGGATCTCATCGGAGAGAGTTACAAGCACTGGGAGAATGGCCGTGTGATACTGGATTGCGGAACCGGCCGAGGCAAGAACGAGTTTATCGTCAGGAGACTGGCAGGTTGGCTTGTGGATAGAACACTGAATGGCGAAGGAAAGGATTCGATTCTCTATCTGTGTCCACTGAATTCGCTTCATGCAGAGATGATCCGCCGCAGACTGAAAGCAGAAATTGACGATACGGGCGAAGAGGCTGCTGCTGAACTACGACTTTATGAGGATGTCCTGAAAGTTCAGACCTATCAGTATATGGAAAAATGCTGCAGGAACAATTCTGGGAAACTGGAAGAGTATTTGCAGGGGTCTAAATACATCGTGGCGGATGAATGCCACTACTTCACAGATTTTGCAACCTATAATATCAACACCTGCCTGTCAATGGAAGAATTGCAGAGAACCGAGAAAGATCATGTGGTGATTTACATGAGCGCAACAGGCGGCCAGATATATGAGATGTTGAATGACGTCTCCCAGACACCGTCTGACCGAATCTACACACTTCCACAGGATTACCGCCATATCACACAGATGTACTTCTATGCCAGAGAGAATCTGGTGATGATGCTGAAAGATCTCCCGACGGATGAAAAAGCTGTTGTCTTTGTGTCCAGTGGAGAGGATCTTGTCAGGATGAAGGAACAGTTCGGGGATGCCGCCGGGTACTACTGCTCAGAGAACAATCCCAAATATGGAAAGCAGTTTGACGCACTGGAAAATTGTATCCGGGACAGGAAGCTTCAAAAGAGGTTTGTATTCACGACAAAAGCAATCGGCATGGGAATCGAAATCAAAGACCGTACCGTAAAGCATATCTTCATTGATCAATGGAAACCGACAGATATCGCACAGTCCATGGGGCGAAAACGTCCTTTGGATGCAGAGGATACTTGTACCGTTTACTTCCGTGACTATGATGCAGACTGGTATATGGGGGATTTGAAGAAATTTCAGTCGGTCATTGAGGATGATTTGAAACCTGTGGAAGCATTTCTTGCAGGAGAGGAAGCCTTTGCAGAGTATCGCCAAAGCGGGACGCCGGATAAAATCAACAGAAGCCTGGAAAAATGCAGAGTGATGGAGTGGGACGCATCCCAAGGAGCCTACCGTGTCAATCAGCTGGGAGTCAAACAGTTGAGATATGAGGAGAGTCTGCTGGCGGAGATGATAGCAACATCCTATAAACAGGCGTTTGTGAAGTATGCAGTAGTAGATTTGAAGCAGGATATCCAACCGTGTCGTATGCCTGTGCTCATGAACTGGCTGAAAGAACACCTCGATCAACCGATGCTCAAAAAAGATATGTATGCGGGAATTATGAAAACCGGGGTGTTTATGGAGTATAAGGGCAGGTCGATAGGACTCAACACGCTGAATGAAAAACTCAGGAGCTACGGAGTATAGATTATCAGCGTTAGTATCGGAAAGCATAAGGCTGGAAATAGTGTGAGATGGAAACTGATTGAGATTTAAGGGGACAATTTTTGTACTTTCTCTATATAGAATAGGTACAGTTTTTCTCCCCTGATTAATAAAGAAAATTTTGAGGGAGGTGATATTAGTGTCGATGGTCATCAAAAAGTATGGCTTCCGAATACAACAATGCCGGTGTCCTGATAAGAACCCTTGGTTGGAAAATTCACATCAGGACGCGGGATAAAGCGCTCATTGTATGGTAAGATGAGAATACAGAAAACAGCAGTGTGTCACCTTCGAGACAGGAGTACCGGGATGACTCTGACATTGGAAAGCTGATGCATGACTTCAACTGTACCAGTGCCTAAGAGAATAACCGGAATGGCCAGTGTATTGTACGATTTTCGTATGATACGCTGGCTTTTTTGTTTGGCGGAAGTCAGAAGCAGTCAGAAGTTGGGGGTAGTTAAAAATCTGGAGCCAGGGGTCATTTTGGCTGTACGGAAGAGTTGCCTGTTTTCCCCAGTCCGAGACAAAAGAGACCATCCCAATAATTGTGTAAAGCTCCGGACAGGATTTTTCATTTCATCAGATTGTCTTTGACTATTCCGTAAGCGTATCCATACAGATAACCCAGATTGGCTTTTCATCGGTAGTGCGCCCTTTGATATAACGCCCCTCCCAGCGGCCATCCTTCCGTTTGTGGATTTTTTCTCCCCGTTTTGCCATCTGAATGCATCCTTCTGATTGACCCTTGCCTGACCCCTTATGCATAGACATACCAGTTCTGAATTACCGTAATTTGCACTTGCTGGATGAAATTAGAGAAGATGTCGTGAAAATGCTGGTTTTTATCCCGACAACCCGTGGCAGCGCAGGGTATTTCTATTGAAGTACTGGTAAATTTATGATAAAATAGTGCAAGAATTGACACAAGAACAAAAATAAGCGGTATCTTCCATGATCCAAATGGAGGATACTCCTTGATTGCGGCAGGAGGACTATATGGCTTTATTAGATGCTGTTGAAATGCAGTGGAAAAAGCTCGACGCATGGCAACATCAGAAAGGCTGATGAGAACCAAAGAAAACAATTGAAGGAGTTATGGGGGTACTATGTCAAAATTTCAGCATGATGTGATGTTGAAGATCGCAAAAATTATCGATTTGGTAATGATCACAATTCCATTTGCACTTTGTTGGGAACTGTACTATTCATATCAGGTCTATGCAAAGTTTGGTTGGAAGGGCAACTGGGCCATGATCGGTCTGTTTGCGGTGTTGTTCTTCCTGCTGGGCAAAGTCTACGATGCGTTCTGGATGTCCCTGCAACGCATTTCAGAGTTGATTTATGGTCAGGTGCTGGCGGCAATGGCGACAGACGGCATTTTGTATATCGTGATCTGCCTGATGTCCCGGCGGCTCTGCAATATTCTGCCGGGTATTGCGGCGATTGTCGGACAGGTCGTGATGGCTTCAATTTGGGCAAAATGCGCCCATAGCTGGTATTTCCGGACCTTTTCGCCTCAGTCCACCGCAGTGGTCTACGATGTCCGGCATGGATTGGAAAAGCTCATCAATGAGTACGGCCTTTCAAAAAAATACGATGTCAAGATGACTTTGAACGTTGAGGAATGCCTGAACGACCTGAGCCTGCTGGATGGAATGCAGAGCGTGTTCATCAGCGGTGTCCACAGCCATGAGCGCAATATCATCCTGAAATACTGTGTGGGACAGGGCATCAATGTGTTTGTGATCCCTCGTGTGGGTGATGTGATTATGAGCGGTTCACAGCCGATGCACATGTTCCATCTGCCGGTTCTGCGGGTGGGGCGCTATATGGCAAGCCCGGAGTATCTGTTTGTGAAACGGGCAATGGATATTGTGATCTCCCTGATTGCGCTGATCGTTCTCAGCCCGCTCTTCCTGATTACGGCCATTGCAGTCAAGTCGGACGGCGGCCCTGCATTCTATAAACAGGTTCGCCTGACCAAAGACGGCAAGCAGTTCGAGATCCTCAAGTTCCGTTCCATGCGGGTGGATGCAGAAAAAGACGGCGTGGCCCGCCTTTCCACCGGCGATAAGGATGACCGTATTACCAAGGTGGGCCATATTATCCGTGCCTGCCGTTTGGATGAACTTCCTCAGTTGCTGAATATCCTCAAGGGTGACTTGTCCATCGTCGGCCCCCGCCCGGAGCGTCCGGAGATCGCTGCCCAGTACTGTGAGGAAATGCCGGAGTTTGCGCTGCGCCTGCAGGCAAAAGCCGGCCTGACCGGTTATGCACAGGTGTACGGAAAATATAACACGACACCGTATGATAAGCTCCAGATGGATCTGATGTACATTGCGCACCCCAGCATTGTGGAAGATCTGAAGATTATGCTGGCTACCATCAAGATCCTGTTTATGCCGGAGAGCACGGAAGGCGTGGCAGAGGGTCAGACTACGGCGATGGGACAGGAGACGAAGTGATGCAGGTGGATTTTGGGCTGATAAGTATTATTATGGCGGCCTACAATGCCGAAAAAACGATTGATCAGGCAATAAATTCTGTGTTGAACCAGACCTATCCCAACTTTGAGCTGCTTGTTGTTAATGACTGCTCGACAGACAAAACTGCAGCACTGGTTGAAGCGGTTGCGAAAAAGGACAATCGGGTTCGATTGATTTCAAATAAAAAGAACAGCGGCGTTTCTTACACCCGGAAACATGGATTGGAAGAAGCCAGAGGTGAGTGGATTGCTATTTTGGACAGTGATGATGCATGGAAACCGGAAAAGCTTGAAAAGCAGATTGCTCTTCAAGAAAAAACGAATGCCGACCTGCTGTTCACAGGTTCCGCATTTATGGATGCAGATGGCAAGCCAATCGACTGGTATCTAGCTGCTCCTGCAGAAGTTACCTACCGGCAGCTGTTGAAACAGAATGTCTTATCTAATTCTTCTGCGCTTGTCCGTAAAGAGCTATATACAAAGTACTATGCAGTAGGCGATGGAATGCATGAAGACTTTGCAATTTGGCTCAGCATCCTAAAGGATGGACGAAAGGCCTATGGTGTGGATGAACCGTTGCTTATTTATCGGCTGGCAAAATCGTCGAAGTCAGGCAACAAGGTCAAGGCTGCGAAGATGAACTGGAATACATATCGATATATTGGGTTGAACCCGGTTGAGGCACTTTATTATGAGTGTTGGTATATGGTGAAAAATACCATTAAATATGTAAATTTGAAGAAAGCCAGGAAAAGTAAGGCATAAGGGATTATTGGGTCTGTAAGAGTGCTAACATTGGCTCCAAATGGGTTAAGAGAGCTTGTGTTTGAGAAAGTGTTGAAGAGGTAGAAATGAAAATAGCAATTTTAATTCAGTGTCATAAGAACCCAAAACAGATAAATTTGTTATTGGATAAACTAAATCATCCGGATATTGACTGTTATATCCATATCGATAGAAAAGCTGATTTTTCGACTGAAATCATAAAAAGAGATAATATTATTCTGCTTCCGGATGAAAAACGTGTGGCGGTGGAATGGGCACAGATTTCACAGATAACAGCAACACTGAATTTGATGAAAGAAGCATATCAGCATGGCAAATATGATTATTATTGGCCGCTGTATTCAGCGAATGAAATTGTGGAGTTCTTTAAGAAACATGATGGCGAGAATTTCATTCAATATTGGAACAGTAAGAACTTTGGAAACCATCAGCAAAATAATCTGGACAAACGAAATCAGGTCTATTTTCCTCTTTGGATGATTGGGAGAAAGATGTGGCAGAAGGTCATAAAAAGAGGTTGGGTGGAGCTAACAGGCGGGTATAACCGGACCTGGAAGTTTTTCATGCGCAAGCAACTGAAAATTGAGTTCTACTTTGGGAGTCAGTGGTGGGCGCTGAAAGAGAAAACGATTGATTGGGTTATGAAGTATCTGAACGAGAATTCGCAGTATTACAAATTTTATTGTAATAGTTCGACACCGGATGAATCATTCTTCCATACATTGGTTATGCTTTCACCTTATGCGGATGAGAATACGGATAATCTGCTCTATCAAAGATTTCAAAAAGGTGCAAATAGTCCGGACATTCTAAAGGCATGTGATTTGCCGGAAGCAAAGAAAAGCAAATATCTTGTGATGCGAAAAGTCGATATGGATGTAGATGACGCATTTCTGCAGATTTGATGATGTTAATGGGAATATAATAAAATGATTAGTGTAACAGTTTTAATGTCGACATATAACGGTGAAAAATATTTGAGAGAGCAGCTAGATAGTATATTTGCACAGAAAAATGTTAGTGTGGAACTTGTGGTGAGAGATGATGCATCGTCGGACAGAACAGTTGATATCTTGAAAGAGTATCAAAAGATTCATGAAAAAATGATAATCATTAACGATCGAAAAAATCTAGGAGCATGTAACTCCTTTTTATATTTGATTCGTACATATACGCAAGGGAAATATTTTGCATTAGCTGACCAAGATGATATATGGGATGAAGATAAACTGGTTATAGCTGTCAAAGCAATAGAAACGGTTGAAAAGAAAAAATCGGATATTCCACTGCTATACTATTCTAATTTGCGTGTTGTCAATGAAAAAAATGAATTCGGGAGAATGTCTCATTCGACGCCGCATGTATCAAAAAATAGGTATGCAGCGCTTATTGAAAATTTGGCGACAGGGTGCACGGTAGTTTATAATCGGGATTTGGCAAATTTGGCGAAAAGTGCACAGCCGGAACAGTACTCGATGCATGATGTATGGCTCTATCGAGTTGCAAAAATATTTGGCGAAGCAATCTATGATTTTGAGCCACATATTAATTATAGACAACATGCGGAAAATGTTGTAGGAACATCTATAAAAAAAGTGAGCCTTCGGAAAATAGAACGAGAACTCAAATGGATGTTAGATACGAAACAAAGTGAATGGTATACAGATATTGAAATATTTTACAATCAATTTTTTGCAAGGATGAATGAGGATACGCAAAAAGCTTGTTTGAAAATATTAAATTCCAAGTGTGGTATCAAATCAAAATTTGACTTAATTATGGACAAAAGATATAGATCGAATAGCTCATATAGAAATATTAAATTTATTATCAAGGTGCTGTTGCAAAATGCATAAGATGAGAATTTCCCTTCTATTTTGGATTTATTGTGCCGTTCTTGTTACATTTAACGAATTTATAGCGCTGTTCTTCCCCAAAGGAGTTATGCGGATAGGATATATTCTTCTTATGATGCTTTTTGGGATGGTGACCTTGTATAAACAAAAGTACAGGATTGATGTTTCAAGAATAGATCTGCTAGTGACGATATATTTTATGTATGTATTCCTTCGGGGAATATTTCAGCATATCAATGGAGTTGCAATCGTTGGAACAACGACAGCATGGCTGCAAAATTCAATTCCAATTTTCTCTTATTTTATCGCAAGTGATTTGAACAAAAGAGAAAAGAAAACTGTCGAAATATTATTTGCTTTATTTTCATTTATTAGTGTGACAGCTGGAATGCTAAATATTAAATTGCACTTTCTTCCAGCGGTGGGCACTTTTGCCGGGAAATTATATGCATATGTTGGCAATAACACAGTTGTTGTGCGTGGATATTCGTTGGCAGGTATTGCATTAATTACTGGTTTTATTTCTGGTTTCTCAATGTGTTGTTTGTTAGACCTTGATATTGGCATTAAAAGAAAAGCCGTGCTTTTTTTGGTTAATTTTGCTGGCTGTCTTTATTCGCTATCTCGAGGAGCATTGGCCTTTGTAGTAATCGCAATGCTTTCGTATTTGATTTTGCGCTGTTTGAATGGATATTACAAGGTCTCTAAAAAGAAGGTACTTTGTATTATATTGGTAACAATACTCGTGCTTATAGTTGTAATAGTTAATCTTGATAAAATAATAAATTCTGCAATTTTCAATCGATTTATAAAAATCGGATTATCCCAAAGTGAGGGAAGCAATAACATCAGAACCGAATTTCAAAAAAAAGCATTAAGTATAATTTTAAAGGCACCTATTGTAGGTATTGGGTATGGTTTCACAGGATATCAAGCCATCAGTGCAGGAATTGAGAATACAATCAATACAGAAAGCTATATTCTGTCTCTTGGAATTAGTAGCGGCTTAATTGGATTGTTGCTTTTTATGCTGATAGCATTTTTTTCCATTTTGAAATCCAGAAAGATTGAAAAAAATATGAAGTATATAGGTGCTGTTATTGGTATGCTTGCATGGAGTGTGATGTACATTTTACTTGATAGCGATTTGATAGGGCTATTTTATTGGTATTGCATTGGTGCATTGAATGAAAGGAAGCATATTAAATGAAGAAAATGCTATATTGCATGCATATTGGTTGGAATTGGATTAAACAACGACCTCATTTTATTGCGGAAGAACTTGCAAATGAATACGAGCTTACAGTAATAAGTGATTATAATTACCGGGTAAAAAGCACCTCGACTAAAAATGAAAAAGTAAAGGTTGTGAATTTTTACAAAATTCCTAAAATTGATACATTGAAGCATCTCGGCGAGATAAATATAATGCTGAGAAAATGGTTTTATTCGGCATACATAAGAAAAATAAAGCCGGATTGTATATACGTTATGACACCATATGCAGTGAAGTGTATCCCTAATTGGTATAAAGGAACTCTAATATATGACTGTATGGATGATATGATATCATTTGATGATTCATCTACACAAAGAGAGAAAATTCTTAGAGACGAGAGCAATTTAATTGATCGTGCAGAGATTGTTTTCGTAAGCAGTGAAAATCTTAAGGAAAAACTAGAAAACAGATATTCCTCCTCAAACAATAAAAAATATGTGCTTGTGAGAAATGGATATTCAGGAATATCACCCCAATTGAACGAAAAAACGCCTCGCCGTGAAAAAAGTAGATACATACTATGCTATTTCGGGACTATTGCGTCTTGGCTGAATTTTGAGTATATCCAAAAAAGCCTTGAAGATTTCGATTCCATCGAATACCTATTAATTGGTCCAAAACAAGCAGGGGTACAAGTCCCGAAACATGACCGAATAAAATATATAGGCCCTGTCGCACATGATGACTTGTATGAAAACGTAAAAGATGTTGATGCCCTTATAATGCCGTTTGCATTGAATGATTTAATTATGTCGGTTGACCCTGTAAAACTATATGAGTATATAAATTTCAGAAAAAACATAATTTGTGTTGAATATCCAGAGGTGGAACGATTTTCTGATTTTGTATATTTTTATAAGGACTATGAGTCATATGCAAATGCAATAAAAGAAGTTATAGCAAGTGATAAAATTAAATTTTCTATAGAAAAGCAAAATTCATTTCTAGTATTAAATACATGGGAAGTTCGTGCAAAAACAATTGCAAAAGTTATTAATAATGAACTGGAACGCCAAAAACACTGCTAAACAAGATGAAAATTGAAGGTAATTGATACAATGAAAAAAATAATGCTAGTCTTCGGTACTCGCCCCGAAGCAATTAAAATGTGCCCGTTGGTCAATGAATTAAAGAAACGTCAAAGTATTGAGACGATTGTTTGCGTGACCGGTCAGCACCGCCAGATGCTGGATCAAGTGCTGGAAGCGTTTTCTGTTGTGCCGGATTACGACCTTTCTATCATGAAGGATAAGCAGACGCTGTTTGATGTAACGGTGAATATTCTGGAACGAATCAAAACAGTTCTGGAAGAAGTAAAGCCGGATGTTGTATTAGTGCATGGTGATACGTCTACCACCTTTGTGACGGCATTGGCCTGTTTCTATTTGCAGATTCCGGTCGGACATGTGGAAGCCGGACTGCGTACCTATAACATTTACAGCCCCTACCCGGAAGAGTTTAACCGTCAGGCTGTGTCTATCATCAGCCAATACAATTTTGCCCCGACAGAGTTGTCGAAGCAGAATCTGCTAAAAGAGGGCAAGAACCCCGAGAGCATCTATGTAACCGGCAACACTGCCATTGATGCCCTAAAAACCACGGTGCGTGCAGACTACACTCATCCTGAGCTGGATTGGGCCAATGACAGCCGTTTGATTATGATTACAGCACACCGCCGAGAGAATCTGGGTGAGCCGATGCGGCATATGTTTAAGGCGATCCGCCGCGTGATGGACGAGCATCCGGACGTGAAGGCAATTTATCCCATTCACATGAACCCGGTGGTGCGAGAAATTGCCAATGAGTATCTGGGCGACGATGACCGAATCCACATCATTGAGCCGCTGGACGTGCTGGCTTTCCATAACTTCCTGAGCCGCAGCTATTTGATCCTGACTGATTCTGGCGGCATTCAGGAGGAGGCACCTTCTTTGGGCAAGCCAGTTCTGGTTATGCGGGACACAACAGAGCGTCCGGAAGGCATTGCAGCGGGCACCTTGAAGCTGGTTGGTACGGAAGAGAAAACTATTTATAAGGAATTCAGCCGCTTGCTGTCTGACAAGGCAGAGTATGATGCTATGAGCAAGGCAAGCAATCCCTATGGTGATGGACATGCCTGTGAGCGGATTGCGGATATTTTAGATGGAAATTAAGGATAAATCGAATGGATAAAGCTGGAATCATCGTTTTAAATTATAATGGTGCAAAAGATACACTTGAATGTGTGGAAAGTTTATCGGTCATTCAATTCCCTAAAGTTATTTATGTGGTAGACAATGCATCTACAAATGCTGATTACGAGTTAGTAAAAAAGAAACTTGAAGGGAAAGTAATTCTCATTCGCACAGAGAAGAACCTTGGCTACGCTGGCGGAAATAATTTGGGAATAAAAAGGGCACTTGCAGATGGATGTGATTATATATGTGTTCTAAATAATGACACAGAATCAACGATGGACTTTTTGACACCGTGCATAAAAAAATTAAAGGAAGATCCTCAAACGGGATTTGTTGGACCAGCAATAATTGATTATACAACAGGAAAGGTCCAGTCTTCTGGGGCAATGGTGAGCCTTTTTACAGGGAAATCGAAGCTGTTGAATTACGGACTTAGTAAACACTTGTTAAAAAAGGAAATCGACTGTGACTATGTTGGTGGCGCATGTATAATTTGTTCGAGAAAAATTATTGAAAAGATTGGATATATCCCGGAATGCTATTTCCTCTTTTATGAAGAAACAGAATGGTGTATCAAGGCAAAAAAAGAGAATATGAAGGTGATTTGCCTGGGTGATACAACAGTACAGCACAAAGGATCGGTTTCAATAAATAAAATAAATGGGTTGAATGAATATTTGATGAACCGAAACCGTGTGGCGTTTATCCGAAGAAATTGCAACCACAAAATATTTGCATATGCAGGATATGGTTGGCTGATTGCAACTGAGCTAGGCAGAAGAATTTTAAAGAAGCGCACAGATATCAATCATATCAAATATTATCGGGATGGGTGGAAAAATAAAGTTGACAACAAAAGATTCCCATTCATCATTATAAATGAGAGATAACATGAAAAATAATTCGATGAAGTTAAGTGTTGCTTTAAATATGATAAAGCAGGGCTTAACGTTATTGTTCCCATTGATTACGGTTCCATATGTATCACAGCATCTAGGCGTTCAAGGGTATGGCGAATACAATTATGCAGCATCAATCGTTTCCTATATTTCTTATTTTGCTGCAATGGGAATTTCAACCTATGGAGTTCGGGAAGGCGCTTTGCACCGAAACGATAAAAAACAAGAAGAAAAACTATGTTCGCAATTAATTTCAATAAATATAATGACCACAATTATTTCACTTGTTGGGATGATTGTTCTGTGTGCGTGGATAAGAGAATTGGCTGCTGAGAGACCCTATATATTGGTCCTAAGTCTCTCTATTTTATTTGGAACAATTGGTGCAGAGTGGATAAATCAAATTTATGAAGATTTTCTTTTCCTTACTATAAGATATGTTATAATGCAGGTTGTTTCTGTTATACTTCTTTTTGTATTGGTGAAAACGCCTCAAGATGTTGTGAAGTATTGCTATATTACAGTCATTTCGTCTGCAGGAGCAAACTTATTAAACGTTTTCCATGTTAGAAAATATGTAAAAATCCGATTCACATGGAAGATGGATTTTAAGAATCATTTTCCGCATATGTTTATCTTTTTCTTAAGTTCACTGGCAACAGTAGTATATGTGAATTCGGATATTACGATGCTCGGAAGTATTTGTGGAAGTTACGAAGCTGGTTTATATTCGCTTTCGTCTAAGATATATAATATTATCAAGATGCTTTTATATGCGATTATATCTACTGCTATCCCAAAGATTACAGCATTGTATGGCTCGAATAAAGTGGAATATACCAATTTGACGAAAAAAATATATAAAATGCTTACGCTTATTGTGATTCCAGCGGGAGCTGGCCTTGCTGCGTTGAGTACGGATATCATCGTGATTTTAGGAGGAAAATCATATATAGATGCGTCAACATCATTAATGATATTGGCGGCTGCAATTCCGTTTGCTATTTATGGTGCATTTTATTCAAGTTATTACATTATTGTTGCCTCAAATGAAAAAGTTGTTTTATGGACAACTGTGATTTCTGCTGGGGCCAATATCATGCTGAATGTTTTTTTGATCCCGAGGATAGGCATAAATGGTGCAGCAATTACAACAGTTATAGCTGAATTTGCCAATTATGCATTAAGTAAATGGTATGTATGTAGGAAGAAAAAAATTAAGACACACCGAATGATAACGATACCGCTGATATTGAGCGTGATAATTCTTTTGGGAGTAAGAATAGTAAAGTGTATTTTCCCATCTATGAGCGTTGCAATGTGTATCATACGGTGCATATTAATAGTATTGGTAACGCTTATAGGATATGGACTGTTTTTACTACAGACAAAAAATAAGGACATTCGGGATACTGTGGATGAACTTATCCCTAGTAAAATTATTATAAAAAGGAGAAGTTGAAATGGCAATTTATGATTGCTGCATGATTTTTGATGAAATTGATTTACTGAAGATAAGAATGGACCTTTTGAATTCGATTGTTGATTATTTTGTTGTGATAGAATCCAATAAAACGTTTCGAGGCGGAGACAAGAAATATACTTTCCTCGAACGGAAGGGTGAATTTTCTGCATGGAGCGATAAAATTGTTTATATTAAGGCGGAGAATGCGCCGGAATGGAGTGGCGATGGAGATTGGTCGATAGAAAAATATCAACGCAATTGCATGATAGAAGGACTGGGCAATTGCAGAGAAGAAGATTTAATAATGATGAACCGGTGCTGCTCGTCCGTTACCACCAGGCCCAGCTTCTGATACTGCACGTCCTCCGTCAGCAGGGCGTGAGTGC
>ENA-ORCN01000095-ORCN01000095.1-human-gut-metagenome-genome-assembly--contig:-NODE-95-length-68680-cov-31.767007_pt1 | contig 68680 bp, 54 predicted proteins | sample MGYA00242984_ERZ507984 | MGnify/ENA primary metagenome ERZ507984 (study PRJEB26167, sample SAMN06115395) | human gut metagenome | host: Homo sapiens | place: China:Hubei | collected 2016-05-19 | study... | reverse complement strand
AGTTTCAACCTTGCCAACAGTGAGCACATCGACCCGGAACGAGCCAAGGGCAACATCTACTGGGACTGCTTCCACGGCTTCCGTTCGGCTCTCGATCCGCAAGACCCGGATGATCTGGCGGCGACCTTCTCAGATGTGGAACGGCAATTCTATGAAACCCACTACTCGGAGTTTATCGAAAAGCAGAACGAGCGCAACGCCAAGATCCGTCACACGGAACGCAACCGCTCCATTCCTGACCTGCTGTCCAGCCGCAAGACCTGCCCAGAGGAGACCATCTACCAACTTGGAACGTTGGATGAACACGCTTCGGCAGAGGACTTGCTGAGCGTCGTCACAGAGTTCATCGAGGAGTTCAAGGCCAAGTATAGCGACCACGTTCATGTGCTGGACTGGGCGCTGCATCTGGATGAAAGCACACCGCATATCCATGAGCGTCATGTGTTCGACTGCGAGAACAAGTACGGCGAGGTGGCACCCCAGCAGGAAAAGGCACTGGAAGCGTTAGGTTTCGACTTGCCAGACCCGGACAAGCCCCTCAGCCGCCGCAACAACCGCAAAATCGCCTTTGATGCAGCCTGCCGGAAAATGCTGTTCGAGATTGCTAAGCGGCATGGGCTGGATCTGGAGGAAGAAGCGGAGTACGGCAACCGCAAGTATCTGGAAAAGCAGGATTTTATCCTTGCCAAGCAAAAGGAGCAGCTTGCCGCCCAGCAGGACAGGCTGGACGAGCTGACCCTGAAAGTTTCGGATATGGAGACCCTTCTGGATGATGTTTCGGCAGCAGCCTATGACAAGGCGGTGGAGGTCGTGACGGAGGTGGTGCGCACCGAGACCCGCAAGGAAGATATGCGGATGATCGAGGACACGAAAAAGTGGGTGTTGTCCCCGGAGCGCAAAGCTCCCAAGGCCACACGGGAGTACACCGCAAAACATCTGGATAGCATGCTGGACAAGTTCCTCAAGACCATGCAGACCACCGCTGCCCGCTTGCAGGAGAAGCTCCTGAAGCCGGAGGCCCGGCAGAAAGGCAAGGAACAGGTCAAGGAGAAAGCACGGGATTCCGTTCTGCAACTGCTAAGCCGATTGCAGGCAGAGCAGATGCAACGGAAAACCGGAGATATACCCGCTGCGGAAAAATCAGAAACACGAGGTGATGTTTATTGAGCAAAGAAGTCAACGAAAAACGTGCTCCTCGAACCGTTGAGGATGTGAAGGAGATGCTGGCCAAGCACCCCAACGGAGAGATCCAGCGGACGATCCAGAACTGCATCACGATTTTGCAGAACGACCATGTGCTGGCCGATGCCATCCGGCTGAACCTGTTGAGCGAGCGCATCGACATCGTAAAGCCTGTGGGCTGGCCCCGCTCCGGCAAGACGCTGAACGACACCGACATGAAGTATATCCTGCGCCGGATGGAGAAATACGGCATTTCCAGCGAGAAGAAAATTGAATCCGCTATCCGCATCGTTGCCAACGAGAACCGTTACCATCCCATCCGGGACTACCTGAACGGCCTGAAATGGGATGGAACAGAGCGGATAGCCCACGTCCTGCACCACTTCCTCGGTGCTGCGGAGGACGAGTACACTTGCGAAGCTATGAAAATCTTCCTGCTGGGAGCCATCAAACGGGTGTTCCAGCCGGGATGCAAATTTGAAATCATGCTTTGTCTGGTAGGCGGTCAAGGTGCTGGAAAGTCTACTTTCTTCCGGTTGCTGGCGGTCAAGGACGAGTGGTTCTCAGATGACCTGCGTCGGCTGGACGACGACAACGTGTACCGCAAGTTGCAAGGTCACTGGATCATTGAAATGTCGGAGATGATTGCCACCGCCAATGCCAAGAGCATCGAGGAGATCAAGAGTTTCCTCAGCAAACAGAAGGAAACCTATAAAGTTCCCTACGAGACCCATCCTGCCGACCGTCTGCGCCAGTGCGTTTTTGCTGGCACGACCAATCGGCAGGACTTTTTGCCCCGTGACCGCACGGGCAACCGACGCTTCATCCCCATCCCGGTGGATGCAGAACTGGCCGAAGTTCACATTCTGGACAATGAGGAGGAATCCCGTGCCTATATCGACCAGCTCTGGGCAGAAGCCATGACCATCTACAACAGCGGCGACTACAAGTTGGCATTCAGCCCTGCCATGCAGGAAACCCTGCAGGCCCACCAGCAGGACTTCATGCAGGAGGATGCACAGGCTGGCATGATCTACGCCTTTCTGGAGGACTACACAGGTGACAGGGTGTGCTCCAAACAGCTTTATGCGGAGGCGCTGGGCAACACCAATATCCCGGCAGAGTGGGAGACCCGTGCTATCTGCGAGATCATGAATACGGGAATTTCGCGCGGCGATATCAAAGGCTGGCAGGCGCACAAGACCACCAAGCGTTACCCGAAGTACGGGGTTCAGAAAGGCTGGGAGCGCGTAACCAGCCCCGAAACCGGGGCTGAAGATTTCTCCGAAATAACGGATGCGGAAGCCAGGCAGATGGACTTTCCCTTCTGATGGATAGTGGTTACACGTCTGGTTACAGGTTCGGTTACACCCCAGTTACGGCGAAAAAGCCGCACGACTTCTGCGTTTTCCGCTTTCTGTAACCATGTAACCTTAAAAAATAAGAAAAAGTATAAAGTGCATCGGACTGCCTATGTGCAGAAAAAGAGAGTTTTCCTGCCCGGTTACAGGCGTTCGGTTACAAGGAATTGGAGGTCTGCCTATGAAGGAAGTTCGCGTTTGCGAAGCAATGAAGTCCCCAGTGGGGACTTTAAGCGACGGAACGGTCTTGCGTCAGCAAGATGGAGGAACCAAGTCCCGACAAGTTCCGATTTGGGAAAAGAGCAATCTGACGCTGGAAGAAGCTGCGGCTTATTCCGGCATTGGCATCAACAAACTGCGTGAAATTACGAATGAAGATAAATGCAAATTCGTCCTTTGGGTGGGAAACAAGCGTTTGATCAAGCGTCGTCTGTTTGATTGCTATATCGAGCAGGCATATTCTATTTGAGAGGCTGCCAAAGGCTGCAAATGTGAAACCGTCCTTTTCTCATTCGCTGCGGGTGGAAATCGCATGGTTGATGTGTTATACTGACACTGACCTTATAGATGCGCTTTTCACAGAAAGGAGCTTCTAAATGCCTGAAAAGCGCAAGGATAGCAAGGGCCGTGTTTTGAAGGATGGCGAAAGCCAGAGAGCAAACGGCACCTACGACTATCGTTATACCGATATCCACAAGAAACGGCGTTGTATTTACGCTAAATCCCTGACAGAGCTGCGGAAAAAAGAGGAAGAACTGTGGCGCGATCTGGCAGACGGCATCGACTACGCCGCCGGAGAGATGACGGTGGCTGATCTGGTTGACCGCTATATGAACCTGAAACGTGGGTTGAAACCCAATTCACTTCGGTCGTACAACACAGCGGTCAAGCGGATTCATGCTGACCCTTTCGGGCAAAAAGCCATCAAAACGGTAAAATTGTCCGATGCGAAAGGCTGGTTCGTGTTTCTGCATGACAGCGGTTTCAAGCAAAACACCATAGGAATCCTGCAAAGCGTTGTCAGACCGGCGTTTGAGATGGCGGTAGAGGATGACATTATCCGCAAGAATCCGTTCAAGTTCAAGCTGTCGGACGTTGTGCCGAAGGACGCTTATGTGCGCAATGCCCTGACCAGAGAACAGCAGGAGAAATATCTGCAATTCGTTCAAGACTATGGCGGCAACTATTATGATGATATCGTCATTCTTATGGGAACCGGCTTGCGGGTGAGTGAGTTGTATGGCCTGACACGAGCAGATATCGACTTTGAACGGCACTGTATCCATGTCCGGCGGCAGCTTTGCCGGACGGCTGAAAAGCCCTACTTTGTCACACCGCCGAAAACAAAAAGCGGTATCCGCAATGTTCCCATGACAGATACCGTTTGTGCGGCGTTGCGGCGTGTAGTAAAAGCCAGAGCATCCACAAAGGTAGAAGCGCTGGTAGATGGTTGCAGCGGATTCCTCTTTCTGGACAAGTCCGGGATGCCGAAGGTGGCAATGCACTTGGAAAACTATATGCGTGGCGTGCAGGGAAAGTTTGAGAAGGCGTACGGCAAACCTGTTCCGCGCATTACACCTCATGTGCTGCGACACACCTTCTGCACCAATGTTCAGCAGGCCGGGCTGGATGTAAAAAGCCTGCAATACCTGATGGGACACTCCAATGCCAGTGTGACGTTGGATGTCTACACGCACAGCAGCTTTGAATCGGTTGAAAGAGCCTTTGAACAGATCGCCGGCAACCTGTGATTTTCGACGCATGAAGCGGAATTGCTTACGCCAAAACTTACGCCAAAACTTACGCCAATCACCCGGTAAGCGGCGTAGATTTGCGTAGAAAAGCGTGGATCGTGCAAAAACGGAGAATCTGGAAAAATCGGCTTGTGGCCTTGATAATTCTACAAAAGTCTACGTTTCCCGATATTCGTGATTCGGCTCCAAAAGTGTGGTTTGGAAGGGCGGCATGTACTAAGCCGCAGCCTTTCCCAAAACGCGCATACTGTTTCAGTATCTGAGGCAGAGCTTCTTCGGAGGCTCTGCCTCTTTTGTGTACCGTCCCTCTTTTCTGCCCATACTACCGGGCAGGGAAGGGGGGCTTTTTATGTCGGGCCGGAGAGTGCTTGCGCTGTACGGGGCGCTGCTGCTGGGGTTTGCGGCGGTGGTCTGCAGGTTGTACTGGCTCTGCTCGAACACGGAGTACGCCGTGCGGGCGGCGGCGCAGAGCGAAGCGGTCCTCCGCCTGCCTGCGGCGCGGGGAAACTTCTACGACTGCGACGGTCTGCCGCTGACGGGGCTTTCGGAGCAGTGGCTGGCCCTCTGCTTCCCGGGTGAGAGCAGCTACGCGCGGCTCTACCCCTATGCGGACGCCGACGGGCAGGCCAGGCTTTACCGGGAGCGGAATACTTCCCGACCCTTTCTGCTGGACGTGGTGCAGGATGTAAGTGGACTGGGCGTGCCGTGCTATGCCGTTCCCCGGCGGTACGCCGCTGCCCCGCTGGCAGAACAGCTCATTGGCTACCTGAACAGCGAGGGCCACGGCGCAGCGGGCCTTGAGGCTGCGCTGGACGATGTTCTTTACACCGGCGAGCGGGATACACTGCACTGTGCGGTCACAGCGCAGGGACGGCTGCAGCGGGGCAGCGAGCCGATTTTAGAAAAAGCAGACTCTGCCCCGCAGGGTGTGCGGCTGACCCTCTCCCGCAGCATCCAGAGGGCCGCAGAAGGGGTGGCGGCGGGGAGCATGGCCACCGGGTGCGTCCTTATTACAGATGTAAGCAGCGGCAAGGTGCGGGCCTGCGTGAGCCTGCCGGGTTTTGATGCGGCCAATGTGGGCGAGAGTCTGACTGCCCCGAACAGCCCGCTTCTGAACCGTGCTTTTTCGGCCTATGCGGTGGGCTCGGTGTTCAAACCGGTGCTGGCCGCAGCGGCGCTGGAAGCCGGAGAAGGGGACTTCATCCGGGAGTGTCCCGGCTACGACGCCCTGAACGGTCAGGTCTACCGCTGTGCCGGAAGCGTACCTCACGGCCTCGTGGGGCTGGACGGCGCTCTGGAAAAGAGCTGCAACGGCTACTTTATCGAGCTGGGGCGGGAATTGGGGCCGGAACGTGTCCGGAAGATGGCGGCAGCGCTAGGCTTCGGGAAGGGACAGGACATTGCAGACGGGCTACGGTCGGCTTCTGGCGTTCTGCCCGAAGCAGAAACACTTGAAAACGAGGGGCAGTTTGCCAACTTCTGCTTCGGACAGGGGGAGCTTCTGGCGACGCCCTTACAGGTGGCCGGGATGATGAACACCATTGCGGCGGGAGGCGTCTACCACACCCCGCTTTTCGTGGAGTGTACCGTGGACGAGACGACGGGCGAAGAGCTCACACCGCTGGCACATAGTTCGTCCCGGCGGGTGTTCGCGGAGCAGACGGCGGAAAAGCTGCAAGAGCTGCTGGCGGGCGTTGTGGCAGAGGGAACGGGCCAGCAGGCCGCCCCCTCCGAGGGGACTGCCGCCGGAAAGACCGGCACCGCCCAGACCGGCCAGTTCCGGGATGGCGAAGAGTTGAAAAACTACTGGTTCGCCGGTTTTTACCCGGCAGAAAAGCCCCGCTGGACCATCGTGGTGATGCAGGACGCCCAGACAGAGCCGGAAGTGTCCAGCGCAGCCATCTTTGCCCGCCTGTGCGACGCACTGAGCGCCGGGCAGTGAATGGTTTTGCTTTTCTGCTTGCTTTTTTGGCTGAGGTATGTTACTATATACTTGTATTTGTATGTTTGTTATCCAAATTTAACAATAAAAGGAGCGTTTTCATCCATGGCAGTCATTGAAATCGTCGGCGGCGTCATTCTGCTCGTCGTCTCGGTGGTCATCTTTGCCCTCACCCTGATGCAGCACACCCACGGTCAGGGCCTGGCTGGTGCCATCAACGGCAGCGCTTACGGCGCAAACAACGCCCGTCTGACCCCTGCGGACCAGATGCTGGCAAAGGTGACCCGCATCGCCGGTATCATCTTCTTTGTGGTGGCCATCCTGGCCTGCGTGTTCGCAAGCCGTCTGGCCTGAGTATGCGCCCGCAGCCCCGTGATGAAAGCGGGGCTGTTTTTGTGTCTATATGTTGTTATAAAAGAGATAAGAGGGAAGAAGCCGCGCCCCGGTGGAGGGCGGGCTATGGTAGTTAAGGAGAAAGAAAATTTATGTCAATGCGCGATAAAATCGAACATGCCATCCAGAACCAGCCCTGCACCGTCAAAGAGCTGAAGCAGAAGTTCGGCGGCGAGCGCGGCGCAGACCGCAAGGTAATGGAAGCTCTGGACGAACTGGTGCGAGAGGCTGTCGTCTGCCAGCGTCAGGGCGTGTTCTTTACCGTCCGCTCCGGCCGTGCCGACAAGGCTCTGCTGTGCAAGGTGGTCAAGCTGGGCAAGAACTTTGCCTTCGTCATGCTGGAGGACGGCACCAGCGACATCTTCATCCCCGGCCGCTTCACCAAGGGCGCAATGCCCGGCGACGACGTGCTGGTGGAGAAATTCGAGCACCCCCGTGTGGAGGGCAGCGACGAGGGTGCTATCCTCGCCATCCTGACCGAGAAAAACGACCTGGTCGGCACTGTGCGCCGGGTCGAGGGCCGTCTGCGCTTCGTGCCGGACGACTGCCCGGCCATCACCATGCCTCTGGCCCGCGACTGCGAGGGCGGCGCAAAGGACGGCGACAAGGTAGCCGTCGAGATCCTGAACCGCGGCAACCGTCAGGAAGACCACCGCGTGGGCGTCGCCATGCGCTTCGGCAGCTCCGACGAGGCCAAGCGCTGCGCCAAGGCTCTGCTTTACGCAAAGGACATCCGCACCCGCTTCCCGGATAAAGTCCGGGATGAGGCCAAGAAGTTCGAGGGTGCAGAGGTCTCTGAGAAAGACTGCGAGGGCCGCATGGACCTGCGCACCCTGCCCATCTTCACCATCGACAGTGCCGAGACCAAGGACATCGACGATGCCATCAGCCTGACCCGCACCTCTGACGGCGGCTTTGAGCTGGGCGTCCACATCGCAGACGTCTCCAACTACGTCAAGCCCGGCACTGAGCTGGACAACGAGGCGTTCAGCCGCGCAACCAGCGTCTATTATGCAGATCAGGTCGTTCCGATGCTGCCCAAGGCCCTGTCCAACGGCATCTGCAGCCTGAACGAGAACGAGCTGCGTCTGGCTTTCTCCTGCCTGATGCGTCTGGACAAGGAGGGTAATCTGACGGATTACCGCTTTGTCAAGTCCATCATCCGCAGCCGCGTCAAGGGTGTCTACTCCGAGATCAACGCCCTGCTGGCCGGTACTGCCGACGCCGAGATCAAGGCAAAGTATGCCGACGTCATCGACCAGCTGCCCGCTATGAAGGAGCTGTACGGTCACCGCGCCCGCCTGCGCAAGGAGCGCGGCTGCATGGACATCGAGAGCGGCGAAGTCAAGCTCATCCTCGACGAGAATGGCCGTTGTATCGACGTCAAGAAGCGTACTTCCGGCGAGAGCGAGAGCATGATCGAGGAGTTTATGCTGCTGGCCAACCAGTGCGCTGCCCACTTTGCCCGCGTCAAGCAGATCCCCTTCGTCTACCGCGTCCATGAAGAGCCCAACGCCGAAAAGCTGGAGCGTCTGCACGCTCTGCTGCAGGCCTGCGGCATCAACGACCACTTCGCCAAGGACGTTCCCACTCCCAAGGAGCTGAGCGCCATCCTCGAGGGTGTGCGCGGCACCCCCTATGAGCAGATCATCAACACCGGTATGCTCCGCTGCATGTCCAAGGCTCTCTACGAAGAGAAGCCCAAGGGCCACTACGGTCTGGTGCTGAAGGACTACGCCCACTTCACCAGCCCCATCCGCCGTTACCCCGACCTGGCCATCCATCGCATCATGACCGATATGCTCAAGGGTACCGAGAAGGAGACCATGATCCTCCGCTACACCGATTTCGCAGAGCGCGCCTCCAAGCAGTCCAGCGAGCGTGAGGTCATCGCCATGCAGATCGAGCGGAAGGCCGAGGACTGCTACAAGGCCGAGTATGCCCGCCGCCATCTGGGCGAGTGCTACGAGGGTACCATCTCCGGCGTGACCCAGCGCGGCCTCTTCATCGAGCTGGACAACGGCGTGGAGGGCTTTGTGCCTGCCTCCAGCCTGACTCCCTCCGGCACCAGCCTGACCGAGGGCGTCCGCCTGACCGACCCCGCTTCCGGCAAGACCTGGAGCCTCGGCGACAAGATGATGATCACCATCGTCCGCGCCGACGTCAATCTGGGCAAGATCGACTTTGAAGTGGCTCCCGCCGCCAAAGCCTGAGGAGGGGAGAGTATGAGCATCCGTCATGCACTGCCTGCTGACGTGGACACACTGGCTGACATCGAAGCTGCGTCCTACCCGCCCGCAGAGGGGGCATCCCGGCAGAGCATCGCCGGGCGTGTGGCTGTCTACCCGGACTGTTTCTGGCTGCTGGACGAAGGCGGCGAGGTGAAAGCTTTCGTCAATGGCTTCGTCACCGATATGCCCGACCTCACCGATGAGATGTACGATGACCCCCATCTTCACACGCCGAAGGGTGCGTGGCAGATGATATTCAGCGTCGTCACCGCCCCGGCCCATCGGCACGAAGGCTGTGCTTCCCGTGTTCTGCGTCAGGTCTGCGCCGACGCGAAAGCCGCCGGGCGCAAGGGCATCGTGCTCACCTGCAAGGAACGGCTCATCGGCTTTTATGCGCAGTTCGGCTTCGTGGATGAGGGCGTTTCCGTCTCCACCCACGGCGATGTCGTCTGGCATCAGATGCGGCTGACATTCTGAGTCATCATAAAACTTTTTATCCGTCTCCGGTACGCCGGGGGCGGATTTTTTTTATGCAAACCTGCCCATTTGCAAAAAATTGCGGCAGTTGGGCGGTTTTGTTTGTTGTAGGGCGGGGAGCGGCGGGGTATACTGATGCCAGAATCAAACAAACCGGGGCCGAACGTGCTGCCGGTACAGAACAAAATGGAGGTCACGTCTATGTATTATTCCAGTGGCAATTACGAAGCCTTTGCGAGGCCCCGCAAGCCCGAAGGCGTGGATCGCAAATCGGCTTATATCATCGGCAGCGGCCTGGCGGCCCTGACGGCAGCCTGCTATCTGGTGCGGGATGGCCAGATGAAGGGGGAGAGGGTACACGTTTTTGAAAAAGACCCCCTGCCCGGCGGTGCCTGCGACGGCTACAAGTACGACGTCGGCTATGTGATGCGGGGCGGCCGTGAGATGGACAACCACTTCGAGGTCATGTGGGATCTGCTCCGCTCCATCCCTTCGCTGGAAACGGAGGGAGCCAGTGTGCTGGACGAGTATTACTGGCTGAACAAGGCCGACCCCAACTACTCCCTCTGCCGCGCTACCGTGAACCGGGGCGAGGACGCCCACACCGACGGCAAGTTCGGCCTCACCGATAAGGGCGCGATGGAGATCATGAAGCTGTTCTTCACCCCCGACGAGCAGCTTGAGGACAAAAAGATCACCGACTTTTTTGACGATGAGGTGCTCAACTCCAACTTCTGGCTCTACTGGCGCACCATGTTCGCTTTCGAAAACTGGCACAGCGCTCTCGAGATGAAGCTCTACCTCAAGCGGTATATCCACCACATCGGCGGTCTGCCCGACTTCACGGCCCTCCGCTTCACCCGGTATAACCAGTACGAGTCCATCATCCTGCCCATGGTCACCTACCTGAAAGACCACGGCGTCCAGTTCTACTACGACACAAAGGTCGTGGACGTCCAGTTCAGCCTCGAGCCGGGCAAAAAGCAGGCGGCGGGCATCACGGTAGACCACAAGGGTGCGGTGGAGACCATCGACCTCACCGAGGACGACCTGCTCTTTATCACCAACGGCGGCTGCGTGGAGAGCTGCACCGTCGGCGCACAGAACAAGGCTACGGGCTTCGACCCCGCCATCAAGCCGGGCAACGGCTGGGACCTCTGGAAGCGCATCGCCGCGCTGGACGACTCCTTCGGCCACCCGGAAAAGTTCTGCAGCCAGCCGGAGCTGAGCAACTGGGAAAGCGCCACCATCACGACGCTGGATGAGAAGATCCCCCAGTATATCCAGAAGATCTGCAAGCGGGACCCCTTCAGCGGCCGCACCGTCACCGGCGGCATCGTCACGGTGAAGGACTCTAAGTGGCTCATGAGCTGGACCCTGAACCGGCAGCAGCAGTTCCGCGCACAGCCCAAAGACCAGCTCTGCGTCTGGGTGTACGGCCTGTTCAGCGATAAGCCCGGCGATTACGTCAAAAAGCCCATGCGGGACTGCACCGGCCGGGAGATCTGCATGGAGTGGCTCTACCATCTGGGCGTGCCGGTGGAGGACATCGCAGAGCTTGCCGAGCACAGCGCCAATACCGTGCCGGTCATGATGCCCTATATCGACGCCTTCTTCATGCCCCGCGCGAAGGGCGACCGCCCCGACATCGTGCCGAAGGATGCGGTGAACTTTGCCTTCCTCGGTCAGTTCGCCGAGACCGGCCGGGACACCATCTTCACCACCGAATACTCCATGCGCACCGGCATGGAGGCCGTGTACCGGCTGCTGAACATTGACCGGGGCGTGCCGGAGGTCTGGGGCAGCACCTATGACGTCCGGGCGCTGGTGGATGCCTCGGTGAAGCTGCGGGACGGCCGGAAGCTCACGGACATGGAACTGCCCCTTATGGGCCGCATCGCCCTGAAGGAGGCGCTGAAGAAGATCGAAGGCACCGACCTCGAGAAGTTCCTGCGCCAGTATAACGCTATCTGACAAGACGATATTCGCAACGGAACGATACCGCCCAAAACAAAAGGCCGGGTGCTGTATGCCTGAGGCAGGAAACAGCACCCGGCCTTTTGTGCTGATTTGCGCGAGATTTCATAAAAAGTCGTACTCATAAAGAAAACTATTATGCAGAATGACCATCTTTGTGCTTGCTCTTTCGGCGGTTCTGTGGTAAGCTTAAAACAAAGAATGCGGCACAGCGGAAGAGAGGCTGTGCCGCAAAAACTGGTCTGGAACATAAAGGAGGTCCTTTTTGTGAAACACTTTATTTCTCGCCGCAATTTCCTGAAGGCTGCAGGTGTCACCGCCGCTGCCTCCGCCATGGCTGCTGCCGTTCCTCAGGCTTCGGCCGGTTTCCTGACGGGCAAGGATGCCGTTGTCACCATCCTGTACACCAACGATGTCCACACCTACATCGACAACAAGTCTCCCAAACTGACCTATGCCGCTATCGCTGCCATGAAGCAGGGCTACGTGGATGAGGGCAAGCCCGTCCTGCTGGTGGACGCTGGCGACCATATTCAGGGTACTGCCTACGGCTCCATGGACAACGGCGCTACCATCATCGAGCTGATGAACGAGGCTGGCTACGACATCGCTACTCTGGGCAACCACGAGTTCGACTACGGCATGGCCCGCGCAAAGGCCATCATCAAGGAAGCGGACTTCCCCTATGTCTCCTGCAACTGGGTGGACCTGCGCACCGGCCTGCGCGTCCTGCCCGCTGTCAAGCTGTTCCCCGCAGGCGGCAAGTGGATCGCATTCGTGGGCATCACGACCCCCGAGTCCTTCACGAAGTCCACTCCTGCTTACTTCATGAACGCCAAGCAGACCAGGTACATCTACGACATCCTGGGCGGTGACGACGGCAGGAAGCTGTACGACGCCGTCCAGAAGGCCATCGACAAGGCCAAGACCCTGGGCGCAGACATCATCATCGGTCTGGGTCATTTGGGCGTTGACCCGTCCTCCTCTCCCTGGACCAGTGAGGAAGTCATTGCCAACACCACCGGCTTTGATGCTTTCATCGACGGCCACTCTCACACCGTCATGGAGAACAAGCAGGTCTACGATGCAGCCGGCAAGGCTGTCACCCTGACTCAGACCGGCTCTTATCTGGCAAACGTCGGTAAGATGACCATTGCCGAAGACGGCGCTATCACCACCGAGCTCATCTCCACCGCTGATGTCTCCGACGCCGCTGTGGCCGCTACCGCAGAAGCCTGGATCAACGATGTGGACGCTATGCTGGGCGAGCAGATCGCGACCACGGACATCAAATTCTACATCAACGACCCCGCTACCAGCAAGCGCCGCATCCGTATGGGCGAGACCAACCTCGGCGACTTCGTGGCCGACGGCATCTATACTTACTTCAACGAGGTCGAGCAGCTGGACTGCGACGTCGCTATGATGAACGGCGGCGGCATCCGCACCAATGTGGACGCCGGCAAGTGGACCTTCAAGACCTGCAAGCAGATCAGCCCCTTCGGCAACGTGGCCTGCCTGATGTCTGTTACCGGCAAGCAGATCCAGGATGCTCTGGAGTTCGGCGCCCGCTTCGTCGGCCCGGAGGGCAAGGAGAACGGCGGCTTCCTGCATGTTGCCGGTGCGACCTACGAGATCCACACCGACATCCCCAACACCGTCCTCACCGACGACAAGAATGTCTGGATGGGCAGCGCCACCGGCACGCCCCGTGTCCAGAACGTGCGCATCTACAACAAGAAGACCGGCACTTACGAGCCGCTGGACCTGAACCGCACCTATGCGCTGGCCGGCATGAACTACACCCTGCGCAATCTGGGCGATGGCTTCGCCATGTTCGACGGCGCAGAGCTCATCAAGGACTATGTCTCTGAGGACTACCTCGTCATGTCCACTTACGCCATGATCTTCGACGCTGTGAACGATATGCCTGTTCTGAGCAGTGCCAACAGCCCGCTGGCAAGCTATCCGGGCTACCTGCTGAACTATGAGAATCCGTATGGCGCAGGCCGCATTCAGGTCGTTTGAGAGCTTGAAGGAAAAGCAATAAGATGACGAACGCCCCCTCTTCCGGCCGGAAGAGGGGGCGTTTTGATGAAAACCTCTCCGTCACGCCTGCGGCGTGCCACCTCCCCTACCGAGGGGAGGCTTTGGCATACCGCAAAGCTTTCCCTCTTCGCCAGAGGCTCCCCTACAAGGGGAGCTGTCTGCGAAGCAGACTGAGAGGTTGGACAGAGGACGACCTTGCCTTGAGGGAAGAGAGGGAAAGCTTCCGGATGAAGCTCAACCCTTCGCAAACAGCCCCTTCAGTGCCAGCGGCGTCACGATAGAGGACACGACGATGAGCAGGATGACGGCGGTGAAGTAGACGGAGTCCACCACACCGGCCCCGAGGCCCTTCTGGGCCACGATGAGGGCCACCTCGCCGCGGGTCATCATGCCGACGCCCACCTTGAGAGAGTCCGACCAGCTGAACCGGCAGAGCTTCGCAGCCAGACCGCAGCCGATGATCTTGGTGAGCAGGGCGACGATCACGAAGCAGGCACTGAAAAGCAGGATGGTGGGCGTCAGGCCGCTGATGTCGGTCTTCAGGCCGATGCTGGCGAAGAAGACGGGGGAGAAGAGGGTATAGCTGCTGATGTCCACCCGGCGCTCGATGTAGGATGCATCCTCAAGGGAGCAGAGCACGATGCCCGCGATGTAAGCGCCCGTGATGTCGGCGATGCCGAAATACTGCTCGGCGATGTAGGCCATCGCAAAGCAGAAGGCGAGGCTGACGATGGTGATGCGCTGGGTGTGGGGGTTGCGATGGTCCAGCCAGAGCATGGCTTTGTGGATGATGAGGCCGATGACGATGGCGGCCGCGAAGAAGAGGATGGTGTCCATCAGCACCTCCACGAGGCTGGTGTCTGCGCCGCCGCTGGCACCCAGCACACAGGTGAGCACCACGATGCCGATGACATCATCAATGACGGCTGCGCTGACGATGGTGGTGCCGAGGAAGCTCTTGAGCTTGCCCAGCTCCTGCAGGGTGGCGACGGTGATGGAGACGCTGGTAGCCGTCATGATGGTGCCGATGAAGAGCGCCCGATAAAACTCCGGGCTGCCCAGCGCCGAGAAGCCGTAGAACAGGCTGTAGAGCAGGGTGCCGCCCGCCAGAGGCACCGCCACGCCTACGCAGGCAATGAGGGTAGCGATGGGGCCTGCCCGCATCAGCTCCTGCAGGTTGGTGCCGAGGCCGGTGGTGAACATCAGCAGCACGACGCCTATCTCAGCAAAAATGGCGATGGAGTCGCTGGGCTGCACGAGATTCAGCAGACAGGGACCGATGACAAGACCTGCGATGATCTCGCCCACCACCTGCGGCGCCCGGCATTTGCGGGCGAGCAGCGCGAAGAACTTGGCGCTGATGAGGATGAGGGCGAGATTCCGAAAGATGGAATACATAGGCGATCCTTCCTTTGACGTTAGTAGTCGTCCCGCTCCCCCGTAAGCCCTGCCATGCGCCGCGCACAAAGACAGAAGGGGAGAAGAACACCCTTTATTATAGTCCTCTTTTCGCTGGAATGCAAAGGAGAATCAGTTTGGAAATGGCTAAGGATGCCATATAAAAGAGATATGACGGATATACTGGAAAAACATAAAAAGAATGATGAGGGGGATTTTGCTGTCATGCGATCAAAAATACGAAAAAAATCCTGAGGGAGGGCTTGACATTTTTTGCGGGGCTTGCTATAATGAGTTGCTGTCTGAACAGACACGCCGCACAGTCCGCGCGACGCCGCGCCGGCTGTGTACCCTTGGCCTCATATTCTTGAGGCCCTTAAGTCCAAAAGGAGGTGCTACAAAATGGCAAAGTACGAAACCATGCTGATTACCAGCGCTGCTCTCGACGAGGAGGCTTCTTCCGCTCTCATCGGTAAGTTCAAGTCCCTGATCGAGGCTAACGGTACCATCGATTCCATCGATGAGTGGGGCAAGCGCCGTCTGGCCTACCCCATCAACGATGAGGAGGAAGGCGTCTACACCGTGATCAACTTCACTGCTGACCCCAGCTTCCCCGCTGAGCTCGACCGTGTGTACAAGATCACTGAGGGCGTTATGCGCAGCCTGATCGTTGCCCACGAGGAGTAATCTTTTCGTGACGAAAAAGGAGTCCGTATTATGTTGAATGTTGTAGCGATCATGGGCCGTCTTGTGGCGGATCCCGAGCTTCGCACCACCCAGAGCGGCACCAATGTGTGCAGCTTCCGCATTGCGTGTGACCGTAACTTTGCCCGTCAGGGCGAGCAGCGTCAGGCCGATTTCATCGACATCGTCGCATGGCGCCAGCAGGCAGAGTTCGTCTCCAAGTATTTCCAGAAGGGCAGTCTGATCGCCATCGAAGGCAGTCTCCAGACCCGCCAGTATCAGGACAAGAACGGAAACAACCGCACCGCTGTGGAGGTCGTGGCAAACAACGTCAACTTTGCTGGCTCCAAATCGAATGGCAGCAATCAGGGCGGCAGCAGCTATCAGAATGCTGCTCCGTCCTACCAGAACGCAGCTCCTGCCCGTCCGGCTGCTGTGGAGGCAGCTCCCAGCTATTCTGCCGGCAATGCAGATGACTTCGCTGTCATCGACGACAGCGACGACCTGCCGTTCTGATTCCCGAACCGGTGTTTTAACCGTAAAAATCCAACAGGAGGTAATAAGCAATGGCTTTTGAAAGAACCGAAGGCTCTCGCCCCGCACGCCCCATGCGTCGCGGCCGCAAGAAGGTTTGCAGCTTCTGTGTCGATCGCATCGACACCATCGATTACAAGGACGTTCCCCGTCTGCGTAAGTACGTCTCTGAGCGTGCAAAGATCATTCCCCGCCGTGTCACCGGCACCTGCGCTTTCCATCAGCGCGCACTGACCGTGGCTATCAAGCGTGCTCGTCACGTTGCTCTGATGCCCTACGTCAGCGACTAATCTGAGATAATCAACCCAATCAAAATAATCAGCAATCAGCAAAGCGCCCTCACCGATGACAAGGTGAGAGCGCTTTTTGTTTGTCATTCAGGGGCATAGAAAAGAGCTTCGGGAAATCCCGAAGCTCTTTGCGCTTGATAAGTTACAGCGTCTTGCAGAACTCTTTCAGGTAGGCGCGGAACGCCTCGCCGATCTCGGGATGCTGCAGGGCCAGCTCCACCTGTGCCTCAGCGACTTTGAGCTTGTTGCCCATGTCGTAGTGCTTGCCGGTGAACTCCACAGCCGTCATACCGCCGTAGCTGCGGGCATACTCGGCCATGGCGTCGGTCAGCTGGATCTCGCCGCCGGCACCGGGCTTGGTCCTGGCGAGGATGTCATAGATCTCCGGGGTCAGCAGCACACGGCCCAGAATGGAGTAGTTGCTGAACTCCTGACCCTTCTTGGGCTTCTCGATCATGTCGTCCACAAAGAAGTAGTTGTCGTGGATGGGGGTGGTCTTGAGGCTGCAATAACGGCTTACGTCGGCCCAAGGCACGGCGGACACACCGGCAGCCGGGCGACCAAACTCATCGTAGGCACGGATGAGCTGGGCGCAGACCGGGTCCTCGCCCCAGATGACGTCGTCACCGTAGATGACCACGAAGGGGTCGTCGCCGGTGAAGGGCTTAGCCATGCTGACAGCGTGGCCGAGGCCGAGGGTCTGCTGCTGGCGGACGAAGAAGATGTTGGCCAGATTGGAGATGCCGAGGCACTCTTCCAGCATCTTCTCCTTGCCGGGAGCAGCAAGTTTTGCTTCCAGCTCGGGGCTGCGGTCAAAGTGGTCCTGGATGATGTCCTGATTGCGGCTCACGATGATAAGGATGTCGGTGATGCCGGAACGGACAGCCTCCTCCACCAGATACTGGATGGCGGGTTTGTCCACGAGGGGGAGCATTCCTTTGGGCATCGCCTTGGTGGCGGGCAGCACGCGGGTGCCAAGACCAGCGGCGGGGATGACTGCCTTGGTGACTTTTTTCATGGTTCAAACTCCTTCACATTTATAGCAATTCAATTTTTTAATGCAACAGCGTTGAATTGCATATCGCAAATATGCTGTTTGGATGTTGCACTAATTTCTTGACTTGCGATAGATTCACGGCTGGGTGTATCAGCCATAGAAAGCGTTGAGGATGGCCTGCAGATCCGGGCCGAGCAGCAGGGTGAACGCACTGCCGCAGACACTCAGGAGCAGGACACAGAGAAAGACCGCGCCGAAGCTGACGCCGCCCTGGGCGCGGAGCACGGCCTGACGCTGCTGGGCATCGGGGAACTCAGACTGGATGCGGCGGATGTGGTCGGCGGCGCTCTTGCGGTAGAGCCACTTGCCGTACATACCGCGCACCAGCATCAGCACGAAGCTGAGGACAGAGCAGACGCGGGCAAATACCGTCAGAGCTGAAGCGCTCATGGCCGGGGCGAGGGCGCTGCCGGAGAGCTGCAGCATCTCGATAAAGGTGGGCGCTGCCAGCAGAAGTTCAGCGGCCAGAAAGCCAAAGGCCGGCTTCCACGCCTTGCGGTAGAAGAAGTAGAAGGGACCGAACAGCAGAGCCGAAAAGCTCATGGATACTTTGCTCTTCTGGAGCTGCATCCGGCTGTAAGCGGCGAGGTAAGCGGGGGCGGCGGGGCCGATATAGTCCAGCCAGTCCTGACGGGCGATGCCGTCCATCTTGGCCTCTTTGCCGAAGGCGTCCTCAAAAAACTCCTTTTCCGGGTCAGCGGAAGTGCCGAACTGACGGTACATCTGGGAGTAGTCGAAAGTCTCTTCACCGCTGCCGCGGGAAGAAGGAGGCTCCTGCCCCTCGGGGGGCAGCACAGCACCGCAGCAGCGGCACGTTTCCTCGTCCCGCAGGGTGCGCTCGCCGCAGGACGGACAGGTGCGGAGCTGGCTCTCCTCGTAGGGGAACTTCCACTCGTAGCCGGCGGCGTGGGCGGGGCGGTGGATGCACTGGCCCAGCTTCTCGTAGCAGACGCGGTGATAAGGCGCGCCGCAGTCGGGGCAGACCACGATGTCATCCTGAAGTGTGAGGGGCTTGCCGCAGCCCTCACACGGACAGCCATAGTATTTTGGCATAACATCCTCCAATGAATATGGTAGTTTATCAGTATTATACACTTAAAATGCGGAAAAGAAAAGGCGAAAATCTTCAAATTTCCAGCACAATGGTATTTTTTCCTCTTTACTTTATCATGGATTCTGGGTATACTAATGAAGTATCTGTGTATAAACTGTATCTTTTAGGAGTAAATCTCTCCGTCATTGGCCGAGTCCTCGGGCAGGCTTTCCTTCGTACAACCTCTCCGTCACGCCTACGGCGTGCCACCTCCCCTGGTAGGGGAGGCTTTGGCAGTCCCCGCAAAGTGAACGGTTTCGCCAGAGGCTCCCCTACTAGGGGAGCTGTCGAGCGTCAGCGAGACTGAGAGGTTGTACTAAGACGGGCCTGCCCGTGTGCGTGGCTGATGATGAAGAGGCTGCTCCTGTTCTTTGAGACGAGAGGAATAAAACGATGATCACCACTGATGAACTGAAAGTACAGCTGGCTGAATACCACACCGCTGTAAAGGACTTGGAGGAGGCGCTGGCCATCGACGCTTCCCGCAAGCGCGTGCAGGAGCTGGAGCACACCATGTCCCGCCCCGGCTTCTACGACGACGCTGAGCTGAGCAAGAAGGTCTTCGACGAGGTGGGCGACCTGAAGGGCAAGCTGACCCGCTTCGAGAAACTGCAGGGCCTGTACGATGACGCAGAAACCATGCTGGTCATGCTGGACGAGGAGTACGACCCCGAGATGGTGCCGGAGGCCGAAGAGGCCGTCAACGCCGTGGGCAAGGCTGTGGACGAGCTGCAGCTGATGACCATGCTGAACGGTGAGTACGACCACAGCAACGCCATCCTGACCTTCCACGCAGGCACTGGCGGCACCGAGGCACAGGACTGGGCCGAGATGCTCTACCGTATGTACAACAAGTGGGCGCAGGCTCACGGCATGACCGTCGAGGTCCTGGATTATCAGGACGGCGACGAGGCCGGCATGAAGAGTGCTTCCATGATGGTCAAGGGTGCCAACGCCTACGGCCTGCTCAAGAGCGAGAACGGCGTCCACCGTTTGGTGCGCGTCTCTCCCTTTGACGCCAACGCCCGCCGTCAGACCAGCTTTGCTTCGCTGGAAGTCATGCCCGAGCTGGACAACACCATCCAGGTGGACATCCGCCCTGAGGACATCGAGATGCAGGTCTACCGCTCCTCCGGTGCCGGCGGCCAGCACATCAACAAAACTTCTTCCGCTGTCCGACTCATCCATAAGCCCACCGGCATCGTGGTCAGCTGCCAGACCCAGCGCAGCCAGTTCCAGAACCGCGACTACGCGATGGAAATGCTGAAGGCAAAGCTGTACCAGATCGCCAAGCAGCAGCACATGGATAAGATCGACGACATCAAGGGCGTTCAGAACGAGATCGCATGGGGCCACCAGATCCGCTCCTACGTCTTCATGCCCTACACGATGGTCAAGGACCACCGCACCAACTACGAGACCGGCAACGTGGACGCTGTCATGGACGGCGACCTCGATGGCTTCATCTTCGCTTACCTCAAGGCTGCAAGCCGTGGTGAGCTGCAGGATACCTAAAATCAGAGCATAACAAAAACGTCTGTACTTCGTTTGGAGGTACAGACGTTTTTCTTTTTATTCGAGGTCGCCGAGTATCCCCGGCCAGAGCGCTTCCTCCTGCCGCATGGCGACAAAGCAGCAGTCGAGGTACATCTTGTTCACAGCAGCGACGATGGTACCGCGCAGCAGACGCTTTTCGTCGGCGGCATCCGGGTCGAGGTCGCGGATGGTGCGGCTGGCACCGAAAATGTAGGGCAGGCAGTTCTCCACCTCGTCGCAGAAGTAGTCGTAGGCTTCGGCGGCGGTGCAGTGAGCCCGCTGCATCTGAAAGAGGGTGTCGATGTTTTCCAGCGAGAGGACATTTTTAGACAATACGATATAGATGAGAGAAGCCAGCTGTTCGCGGGAATACTTCTTTTTGACGGGGTGGGAGATGACTCCTTTCTTGACGTAGTTGCTCACCATGGAGGGGGTGAGCTCCACCCCGGGGAAGCCCCGGAAGCAGCTGTTGACGAGCTGCACGGTCTGGTCGAGATACAGCCCCACGGAGGGCAGCTCCCGGTAGCGCGGCAGGGAAAACCCGGCGGCGCAGGCCGTGACACGGCGTTTCATTTCCTGATTCATGGTGGTAGTATAGCGCATTTTTGAGTCGGGGTCAACCGTTTATGAAAACGACGTTAACAATTTTACAAATCGCTTGACAGGTTTTTGGAAAACTGATATAGTGGACTCACCGAACGTAAAAAATGCGGCGGACACCCGCCGGAATGGAGATAGATGAGATGAAACGAATCGTTGTGGACTCTTCTGCCAGCCTGTATGCGCTGGACGGCATTGATTTTGCTGCTGTGCCTCTGAAGATCGTGACCGACGAGAGGGAATACCTCGACGACGGCACGCTGGACGCCGTGGAAATGGCGACTACCCTGCGCACCTATAAGGGCAAAACCAGCACCTCCTGCCCCAACATCGGCGACTGGCTGGAGGCTTATGAGGGCGCAGATGAAATTTATGCCATCACCATCACCGGCACCCTGTCGGGCAGCTGCAACGCCGCCCAGCTGGCCGCAGAAGAGTATCAGGCAGAGCACCCGGGTGCTCATGTCTTTGTGCTGGACAGCCTGTCTGCCGGCCCGGAATTGGTGCTGCTGGCAGAGCACATCCGCGACCTGCTGGCCGAGGGGATGGCGTTTGACGACGTGTGCGAAGAGATGCTGCGCTACCGTCACCACACCCATCTGCTGTTCTCGCTGGAGTCGCTGGCGAATCTGGCCCGGAATGGCCGGGTGAAGCCCGCTGTGGCTGCTGTGGCGCGGATGCTCAACATCCGGGTCATCGGCAAGGCCAGCGATGTGGGCGAACTGGACGTCCTCTGCAAGACCCGCGGCGAGCACGGCGCTCTCGAGCGCATCGTGCTGGAGCTCAAAGGCCACGGCTACACGAACGGCAAGGTCATCATTGCCCACTGCGGCAACCCCGCCGCCGCCGAGCGCCTGATGCACATGGTGCGGGCTGTCTTCGAGGGCGCACAGGTGCGGGTGACCGAGTGCGGCGGCCTGTGCAGCTACTACGCCGAGCTGGGCGGCCTCATGGTGGGCTTCGAGGACGCGGACGCCTGAGCTTGAAATCTCCGCATCTCTGCGCTATACTATTCCCATAAAAATGCTGCCGAAAGGCAGCGGGGGAGGCGCAGATGTTCTTTCGGCTGTCGGTCGTACGGTTCTTCAATCGTGTCATCAACAGGGCCACGGTCACAGTGGCCCTTGTTTTGCTGCAGATCGGCTGGCTGCTCTGGGCCTTCTTCTCCCTCACCGCCGGAAAGGTGTGGGTGAATGCGGGGCTGAATGTCCTCAGCCTCTTCATCACCCTCTACCTCGTGCGGAAGGACGAGAACAGCGACTATAAGATCATCTGGCTCGTCCTCATCGGCATGATGCCGCTGCTGGGCGGTGCGCTCTATCTGGCCTTCGGCAACAAGGCCCCCGCCAAGCGGATGCGCCAGCGGATGCAGGCGGTGGAGCGCCAGCACACCGCCGACCTCGCCCAGCAGCCGGGCCAGACCGACGCCCTCGACCCCGCCAGCAGGGGACTGAGCCGGTATATTTCGGAGTACGGGCCGTACCCCGCATGGAAAAACTCCACGGCAAAATATTACCCCTGCGGTGAGGCCATGTACCCTGACCTGCTGGCCGACCTCGAAAAGGCAGAGCGGTTCATCTTCCTCGAGTTCTTCATCGTCCGCACCGGCAAGATGTGGAAGGGCGTAGAGGACATCCTCGTCCGCAAGGCGGCGCAGGGGGTGGACGTCCGGCTCATCTACGACGATTTTGGCAGTCTGCTGGGTCTGCCGTCCGATTTCGTGGTGCAGATGGAGCGGGCGCATATCCGCTGCATCCCGTTCAATCCGGTGGTGCCTCTGGTGTCGCTGGTCATGAATCACCGCGACCACCGGAAGATCGTGGTCGTGGACGGAAATACAGCCTATACGGGCGGCATCAATCTGGCCGACGAGTATATCAATGAAGAAGAGCGGTTCGGCTACTGGAAGGACGCAGCCCTCCGCACCGAGGGCGCGGCGGTCTGGAACTTCACGGTGATGTTCCTCGACCACTGGAACGCCTTCCGCCCCAGCGAGGAGGATTATGCGCCCTTTATGCCTCAGGCTGAGTCCCTGTCTGCCCAGTCGGACGGAGTGATACAGCCCTACGGGGACAGCCCGCTGGACGAAGAGGCTCTGGCCGAGACGGTCTACCTGAATATCATCAATCAGGCCCAGCGGTATGTCTATATCTATACGCCCTACTTCGCGGTGGGCGAGACCATGCTGGAAGCCCTCAAGGCGGCGGCAAAGCGGGGCGTGGACGTCCGGCTGGTGCTGCCGGGCATCCCGGACAAGAAGCTCATCTTCCGGCTGACCCGCTCCTATTATGTGCCGCTGCTCCGGGCGGGGGTGCGCATCTACGAGTTCACGCCCGGCTTCCTCCACGCCAAGTGCTACGTCAGCGATGACCGCGCCGCCGTGGTGGGCAGCATCAACATGGATTACCGCAGCCTCTTCCTCCACTTTGAGTGCGGGGCGCTGCTGCTCTATAACAGTCAGGTCATTGCTCTGCGGGACGATGTGCTCCGCACCCTGCCAGAGTGCCGGGAAGTGCAACTGGCCGACTGCCGCACCTCGCTGGCCGGGACACTGCTGGACAGTGTGCTCCGCCTGTTGAGCCCGCTGATGTGAGCGATACTGCGGTAGAATAAGTGGCGAAGTTCCATAAATTAAATGATATATCGTTCAATATTGATTGTTTGCCAACCTGGCGAAGTTCTCCTGATTGGCAAACTACCTACTTTGCCAGCAAGCCTTAAGTTTGCCAACGGGGCAAAGTTTGATTTGTGACGATAACACGCTGGTATTTTGGAACTTTGCCAGATAACACGTCGGTCTCAGAGCAAACATGCATGATTAGCGCTGTGTCGGGCTATACTACTCCCAAAGAGATGAAAGGGAGCGTAACGCTTATGACACAGAGACAAAAAGCTCTTCTGAGCTGTGCCGTGGCGGCGGCACTGCTGCTGTCCGGCTGCCGCAAAGGCAACAGCGATTCCGGCAGCATGAGCAGTTCGAACGCCATGTCCGGCTCGTCCGGCAGCGCCAGCACCACCCAGACCGGCGGCTGGAAGACCGGCCTCGGCATCTTGACCGAGGCCTCCGACGAGGCCCGCACCGGCACCATCCATACCATCGCTGCCGCCGTCCTGCTGGACGGGGACGGCAAGCTGGCCGACGTGATGCTGGATGAGCTGGAAGTGGAAGTTACCGCCGACGGAAAAGGCGTCGTTACCATGCCCACCGACTACCGCACCAAGCGCCAGAAAGGGGACGACTACCCGCTGGCAGCGGCATCTTCGCTGAAAAAGGGCTGGGCCGAGCAGGCCGATGACTTCGCCGACTACCTCACCGGCATGACGCCCGAGCAGGCATCCATGCTGGAAACGGATAAGGACGGCAAGGCTGTGGACGCCGACCTGCTGTCCGGCTGCACCATCCGGGTGGATAAGTACCGCGACGCCGTGGCGAAAGCCTGCACGAATGCGTCCGCCCTCGGCGCGGCGAAGGGCGACCGGGTGAGCCTCGGCGTGGAGGCGGAGAATGCCTCTTCGGACATCACCGCCACCGACGACAAGGATGTGAACGCAGAAGTTGACCTTACCGTCGTGGCCCTGACTCTGGATGCCGATGGCCGTGTGACCAGCGCCATCGGCGACATGGCAGAGCCTGCGCTGACCATCGCGGCAGACGGCGGCGTCACCGCTCCGGACACCGTCCGCTCCAAGCTTGAGCTGGGCGACAGCTACGGGATGCGGAACGCATCCAGCCTCGGCAAGGAGTGGTACGAGCACAGCGAGGGCTATTGCAGCTACCTCAAGGGCAAGACTGAGAAAGAGGTGGCGGACATCCCCGCCGACGGCTCGGACGCCGACCTCGCGGCCCTCTGCACCATCTCCATCGACGCCCTGCAAAAGGCCGCAGGGGATGCGTTTGAGAATGCGTCATTATAAATTGAACGGAAAGTCTGACCGTCACCGTGAGGTGGCGGTTTTCTTTTTGTCCTTTGTACAAATACACCGAAAACCCTATCGGAAAGGGGCGGTCTGCGGGCAAAACGCGAAAAAATCGGTTTTCCTCTTGCAAAACGGGGCAAAACGCGCTATTCTATAGTCACAGTTTAACAATTTAGCATGGTAAAGCGGTAAAACGAAGCGCTGCTTCTGCTGAATCTGAGGGAGGAAATTACAACATGAAACGTCTGGTATCTGCTTTTCTGGCCGGTGCGATGGCACTGAGCCTTGCCGCCTGCGGCGGTTCTGCATCCACTTCTACGGCTGCTTCTTCTGCCGCCGCCTCTGCCGCCCCGGCAAGCTCCGTGGCCGCTGACAGCGACCTGGCTTACATCCAGTCCAACGGCAAGATGGTCATCGGCTACACCGTGTATGAGCCGATGAACTACACCGACGCCGACGGCAGCTTCACCGGTTTCGATACCGAGCTGGCCACCGCTGTCTGTGAGAAGCTGGGTGTCGAGCCGGAGTTTGTGGAGATCAACTGGGACACCAAGGAGACCGAGCTGGCTGCAAAGAGCATCGACTGCATCTGGAACGGCCTGACCCTGACCGATGACCGCGAGGAGAACATGGCCTGCACCAAGCCCTACGTCAAGAACGCCCAGGTCGTCGTGGTGAAGGACGGCACAGACTACACCTCCACCGCCGACCTCATCGGCAAGACCGTGGTAGCCGAGGCCGGCTCTGCCGGTGAGACCACTATCACCGAGAACGCCGACCTGTCTCAGGCTGATTTCATCTCCAAGGCTGTTCAGACCGACTGCCTGATGGAAGTCGCCGCTGGCACTGCTGACGCCGCCATCCTCGACCTGACTCTGGCTTCTGCCATGATCGGCGAGGGTACCGACTACGCAAACCTCAAGATGGTGGATGAGCTGAACGTCGAGGAGTACGGCGTGGCCTTCCGCAAGGGCAGCAACGTGGCCGAGGCTGTGGACAACGCTTTCGACGAGCTGAAGGCTGATGGTACCATGCAGACTCTGGCTGACAAGTACGGCCTGACTCTGGCTGAGTAACTTACATTATAAACGGATAGGTGTAGTGATTCTGTGACTGTGATTTTGGAGCGTCTGACCGGCGCATTCGCGCTCAACTGTGAGCTGTTCTTTCTGACCTTGCTGTTTTCGCTGCCGCTGGGCCTTGTGGTGGCCTTTGGCTCCATGAGCCGGTGCGCACCGCTGCGGGGTGTCGTCAAGACCTTCGTGTGGGTCATCCGCGGTACGCCGCTGATGCTCCAGATCATCGTCATCTACCTTGGCCCCGGCCTGCTGGGCATGACCAACCCCTGGCCCTCCGGCTCTTCGGGCCGTCTGGTGGCGGCGGTGGTGGCTTTCGCCATCAACTACGCCTGCTACTTCTCTGAGATCTACCGCGGCGGCATCGAGGCTGTGCCGAAAGGCCAGACCGAGGCCGGTCAGGTGCTTGGCATGACCAAGAGCCAGATCTTTTTCAAGGTCACGCTCCTGCAGGTCGTCAAGCGCATCCTGCCCCCGATGGGCAACGAGGTCATCACGCTGGTGAAGGATACCTCGCTGGCGAATGTCATCGCCAACAAGGAGATCATCATGATGGCGAAGGAGTACAGCGCCAAGGGCCTTATCTGGCCGCTGTTCTCCACCGCGATCTTCTTCCTCGTCTTTGTCGGCGCACTCACCCTGCTGCTGGACTGGGCCGAGAAAAAGATGGACTATTTCCGCTGTTAAGGAGGATACTGAATTATGGCATTACTCGAAGCCTCCGGCATCGGGAAGAATTTCGGCGAGACGAAAGTTCTCAAGGACATCTCGCTCACACTGGAACAGGGCGAGGCGCTGGCGATCATCGGCTCGTCCGGCTCGGGCAAGACGACGCTGCTGCGCTGCCTGAACTTCCTTGAGCGTCCCGACACCGGCGTCATCAGGGTGAACGGCGAGACCATGTGGGACGCCGCCGACCCTGCCACCCAGCGGGAGAGCGAGGTGCGGAAAAAGCGCCTCCACTTCGGCCTCGTATTCCAGAACTTCAACCTCTTCCCCCAGTACACCGCGCTGGAAAACGTGATGCTGGCGGGGGAGCTTCTGGCAAAGGAGCAGCCCGACTACAAGGCCAACAAAAAGGCCATCCACGCCCAGCTGGAAGCACAGGCCCGTGATCTGCTGGCCCAGATGGGCCTGTCGGAGCGGGCAGGCCACTACCCCCACCAGCTCTCCGGCGGTCAGCAGCAGCGGGTGGCCATCGCCCGCGCACTGGCGCTCCACCCGGACATCCTCTGCTTCGATGAACCCACCAGCGCCCTTGACCCGGAGCTGACCGGCGAAGTCCTCCGTGTCCTGCGGGATCTCGCCGACCGAAAGACCACCATGATCATCGTTACCCATGAGATGCACTTCGCCCGGGACGTGGCCGACCGCATCCTATTCATGGACGGCGGCGTCGTGGTGGAGGAAGGCCCGGCCCGCCAGCTCATCGACCACCCCCAGGAGGAACGCACCAAGCAGTTTTTGGCGCACTACTCTGAATAAGACAGGCTATGGCCCTCCCCGCTCGGGAGGGCTTTTTTGCGCCATTCACGCCGAAAACACCACGATTCGCGCAGTTTTTATTTACATCATCCGGCTTTTTTGGTAAACTTGCATCAGAAAAGGCTGATTCTTCAAAAGACGAACAGACCAAAGGAGGATAGACTATGAGACTGAAAAGCGCACTCCGGCGGGGCGTGGCCGCCGCCGTCATCGCGGGCATCGTGGTGAGTTCCGGCATCCCGGCCTATGCGGGAACATGGAACATCGCCGACGGCGACATCACCGTGAAAGCGGGCGACGCCGAAGGAAAGAACAAGGTCTCACAGGGCGAGACCATCGACAAGGACGACACCAACACCGTCATCACCGGCGAGTCGGATAAGAACACCGTCACCATCGACACCTCCAAGGGCGACGTGGACGTCACCTTCGACGACCTGAAGATCGACGTCAGCGGCAAGGCCGAGGGGGACGTCAGCGGTGACGGCCCAGTCGATGCGGGCAAAGCCGCCGTCACCGTGCAGGGCGACCACGATGTGACCATCGAACTGGACGGCGACAACGAGCTGAAGAGCGGCAGCTATAATGCGGGTCTTGAGAAGAACGAACACGAGTCGAAAGGCACTCTGACCATCAAGGACGACAACGATACCAAAGGCGCGCTGACCGCTGAGGGCGGCTTCGGCGGTGCAGGCATCGGCGGAGGCATCGAGAGCACTGGCAGCAGCATCACCATCCGGGGCGGCACCATCGAGGCTGTGGGCGGGAGCAACGCGGCAGGCATCGGCGACGGAGCAGGCCGCGCGTCGGACGACACCGACGACCCGAACCCGGGAGACCTCTACATCTGCGGCGACGCCGAGGTGACGGCCAAGGCGGGAAGCCAGATGACGGACGCCAAGGCCCCGGCCATCGGCGGCAGCTACGGCGAAGTACCCACGGAGAACCTTTCTGACGATGAACATAAGGTGACGGGAGGACGGCTGACCCGTCTGAACGCGGACGGCACCGTGATGGAGGGGATGGGCTACGACTACACCTCCACCCCCAAGCCCCAGCCGGACGACGACGAGGACGACGATGATGATGACGTCCCGCCCCCGGCACAGGAGAACGCTCCCGAACCCCTGCCCGGCGGCATGGTGGTGGGCGGCTTCTTTTCCAGCCGGGTCACCATCCAGCGGTTGGATTCTGCTTTGGCCATTATTGAGAGCACCGACCCCATGGTCGGCAGCGTAAAGGCCGGCGACGCCGGAGAGGTCCTCACCCCGGGGGGTGTGGTGCTTATTGAGAGCGCCGCTCCCCGGTCCACCGTCACCACCGACATCTCCAGTCTCCGGGAGAACGGCGTGGAGGACATCTTCTTCCGCTATGAGGACACCATGACCCACTATAGCGTGGACAAGATGGCCGACGCGGCGGGCGAGGACGCTGACGTGGAGCTGAAGCAGAACAGGGAGGACATCAGCCTCCGGCTGGACGGCGAAACGCGGGACGACCTGTCGGAGCGCTATCAGGAGTGGGTGCCGGTGCAGACGCCAGAGCCGCAGGAGCGGCTGATATTGACCCACGAAGGGGTAGAGCAAAAAACGAGTGAAGAGCTCAGACGTGAACGCGACGAATTACTGAAACAAGAGCTGGATATGATGGACTTCCAACTCGCGAAAAAAAGGGACGACCGCCCGAGTTTGGATTGGTGGCTCGAGCCTGCGAGAGAGGAAACGCCGGGAATCGGGCATGACGAGTCCCTGAAACAAGAGCTGGATATGATGGACTTCCAACTCGCGAAAAAAAGGGACGATCTCCCGAGTTTGGATTGGTGGCTCGAGCCTGCGAGAACGGAAACGCCGAGAATCGGGCTTGAGGAGTCCCTGAAACAGCTGGCTTCCCGATTTGAGGCCATCGCTCCCGAGGAGGATAAGCCACGGCTTTTCCTGCTGGAAACCACCGTCCCGGATGGCACAAAGTATACCAATCTGTTGGAGAGTGACCTGCGGAGCTATACCGACCTTGGTGACGACTGGGACGACCTGCCGGATACCCAGGGTGAGATAAAGATCTGGCTGCCGGAGGACTTGGAGCATCTCATAAGCCCCTCAAAGGAGAGCCTGAGCCGCATCGACGGCATTGCATGATACACAGAACGAAAGGAGACGTACTATGAGACTGAAAAGCGCACTCCGGCGGGGCGTGGCCGCCGCCGTCATCGCGGGCATCGTGGTGAGCTCCGGCATCCCGGCCTACGCGGACCGGTGGGACATCGCCAAGGGCGACATTACGGTCAAAGGTGCGAGCGATGGAAGCGGAAACTATAACGAGGTCAAGCAGGGCGACAACGAGTTCAAGAAGGATGAGGGGGAGACGGTCATCACCGGCGAGTCGGATAAGAACACCGTCACCATCGACACCTCCGAGGGCAACGTGGACGTCACCTTCGACGACCTGAAAATCGACGTCAGCGGCAAGACCGAGGTGGATGGCAGCGGCAAGACCGAGGTGGATAGCAGCGGTGACAGCCCAGTCGATGCGGGCAAAGCCGCCGTCACCGTGCAGGGTGACCACGATGCCGCCATCGAGCTGGACGGCGACAACGAGCTGAAGAGCGGCAGCTGCAATGCGGGTCTTGAGAAGAACGGCAATGAGTCCTCCGGCAAGCTGACCATCAAGGACGACAACGACACCAAAGGCTCCCTCACCGCCGAAGGCGGCAAAGACGGCGCAGGCATCGGCGGCGGCTACGAAAGCGGTGCCGGAAACATCGAGATCACCGGCGGCACGATAGAAGCCGTGGGCGGCGAGGGTGCTGCCGGTATCGGCGGCGGTGTGTACGGCCCGGGCCGCGACATCGAGATTTCCGGCGGCAAGGTGTCGGCCACGGGCGGCAGCTACAGCGGCGACCCCCGCCCCGGCGCGGCAGGCATCGGCGACGGCGCGGGTGCGTGGTCTGAGATAGACCCGGATGCGCCGCCCAGCAATCCCAATCACATCTATATCTCCGGCGACGCTGAGGTGGAGGCCAAGGCAGGCGCAAGCACCGGCGGCAAAACTGCGGCCATCGGCGGCGGCATAGTCGGCGAGATCCCCAATGACGCCCTCTCCGACGACGACCACAAGGTGACGGGCGGTAGTCTGACCCGCTACGACCCCGACGGGAAGAAGATGGAAGACTACAGCTACGACCGGCGGACGCCCTCCCAGCCGGAGCAGCCAGACAAGCCGGAACAGCCCGATGATACCGAGAACGACGAGGACGACGACGAGGACGACGCTCCAAGCGTGCAGACCGGCGAGGTGCCGGACCGTGTGAAGCAGATGTACGAGACCGTCGGCGTGATCACCCATCTGGATGGCACACAGGAGCTTGGTAATGTGGCCACGGCGGAGTATGACCCGGTCAACAAGATCCTGAGCTTCGATGCCCACGGCACACTCTTTCGGATGACAGGCGACTCGCTGCGGGAGCTTGCAAAGGAAGTCCATGAGCTTCGCATCCGGTTCCTTGATGGGGAAGGGCGGGAAATGGAGGCCGTCATTCCGCTGGCCCGGATCAAAGATCTGGTCGGCGTGAATGGTGCATTCGAACTCGAGTTGTCCCATGAGGGGCGTTATCAATTCCATGTTGTCGGGCAGACTGGATATGATAGAAAAACATTCTCGGATGAGACCGTCCTGCGCCAAAGCGGCAAGGAACTGATCCTCGTGTACCGCGTTGGCGATGAGGAGCAGAAAGCGCAGGAGGCTGCCCGGGTGGAGGAGGCGATCGCCCGCCGCAAGCAGGAGAAAGAGCAATGGGGAACGGTCCTCTCCGGTCTGGAAGGCGGCTCCCTGAGCGGACAGCCCGGGCTGACTCAGCCGGGAACGGGTACCGTCGGTGACCTCAGCGGGCTGACGACTCTCTCGCCGGACAGCCTTACCACGGCCCAGCAGCCGAAGCAGCCCGCCTCCGACCAGACGGTGTGGAAGACATTTACCGGTAACATCGTGAAGCTCGCGGGCGGGAAGCAGGACAGCAAGAAGGACGACCCGGCCCCCTCCGTCGGTGACCTCAGCGGGCCGACGACTCTCTCGCCGGACAGCCTCACCACGGTCCAGCAGCCGGAAATAAGCACCCAGCAGCCGGAAACAGGCGGATGGGTAACGGACAGTCAGGGTGACTGGGTGTGGAAGCCGGGCAAGGATGACAGTCAGCCGCCGGATTTGAGAGGAGATTGGGAGACGAGAAAATGGATAAGGGACAGTCAGCCGCCGGATTTGAGAGGAAATTGGGAGACAAGAAAATGGATAGGGAGCAGCGACGATAATTTGTGGGGTGGGATCCCTTTTATGACTCCGCATATTATGACTCTGCATGGGATTTCGATTATGAAGGTTGAGAGCGTGGGCTGAGAGGGAGTGCAGCAGGAGGGCCCTGCGCAGGGGCAGACCTGCCGCCCCCTGCGCACAATCACCAAAAACCACCGATAGAAAATAGCAATGTTGTACGAAGAAATCTGAGAAAAACCCCTTGCAAAATCACGATGAGCTGAGTATAATACCACTCATGAAACGCAAAACGTCCTGCCCCTCGTCCGGCAGGGCGTTTTTGTCGGTAAAGATCCGGCAAAGAAATGTTAAGTGACCGCCCGGGGAGGGGCTTTGTATGACAAAAGACATGACACAGGGCAGCCCGCTCAAGCTCATCCTTGCCTTTGCGGTGCCGCTGATGCTGGGCAGTCTGTTCCAGCAGTTCTACAATCTGGCGGATACCATCATCGTGGGCCGCTTCGTGGGCGTGGATGCGCTGGCGGCGGTGGGCAGCGTGGGCGGCCTGAACTATCTGGTGCTGGGCTTCGTCAACGGCATCGCCTGCGGCTTCTCCATCCCCATCTCGTGGACCTTCGGCGCGAAGGACTACAGAGAGATGCGGCGCTACACCGCCAATACCGTCTGGCTGAGCCTCTTTTTCGCCGTCGTGCTCACGGTGGTGACGGTGGCCCTGACCCGGGCGGTGCTGGTCTGGACCAACACCCCCGACAACATCATCGACATCGCGGACATCTACATCCGCACCATCTTCTGGGGCATCCCCTTCACCCTGCTGTACAACGTCACCAGCGCCCTCATGCGCGCGCTGGGCGACAGCAAGCGGCCTCTCTATTTCCTGCTGGTGGCCAGCGTGCTGAACATCGGCCTCGACCTGCTCTGTATCCTCATCTTCCGGATGGGGGCGTTCGGTGCGGCCTTCGCCACCGTGTTCAGTCAGGCGGTGGCGGGCATCGGCAGTCTCATCTACATCGGCCACCACTACCCGGAGCTGAAATGGAGCAGGGAAGAGGGCCGTCTGAGCGCCAGCCACTGCCTCAAGCTCTGCAACATGGGCATCCCTATGGGCCTGCAGTGCAGCATCACCGCCATCGGCAGCGTCGTGCTGCAGGGCGCGGTGAACGGTCTAGGCAGCAGCATCGTGGCCGCGCAGACCGCAGGCAGCAAGGCCGCCCAGTTCCTCTCGGTGCCGCTGGAGAGCATCGGCACCGCCATGACCACCTACGCCAGCCAGAACATGGGCGCTCACGACCTCAAGCGTGTGGACCGGGGCGTCAATACTGCGCTGGGAATTGGCTGCGTCTACAGTGTGGCATCCTTCCTCATCCTGCGTGTGCTGGATGTGCCGCTCATCAGCCTCTTCCTCGAGAGCAGCGAGGTGGAGATCATGGCGAATGCCCGCAGCTTCATCTTCTGGAACAGCGTGTTCTACATCCCGCTGGCCGTCCTCATCATCTACCGCTACACCATCCAGGGCCTGGGCTATTCCGGCCTTGCCATGTTCGCGGGCGTGGCCGAGATGGTCGCCCGTGCCATGGTGGGCTTCTGGTTCGTGCCGCTCTGGGGCTACTTTGCGGCCTGCATCGCCAACCCTGTGGCATGGTTCTTTGCCTGCTTCTTCCTCATCCCGGCGTACTTTGCAGTGCGCAATCGGCTGATGAAAGAAAATGCATATGGGGTGGGGGATTAAACCTCGCCTACAGCTCCCCTTCGGGGGAGCTTTTGTTGTATTTACAAATCCCCCCAAAACCGCTATACTATATATAGTTGTGTCAAAACGAGGAGGCGGGACGATGGAGCAGGAGCTGGAACGGCTGGAAGGCACGGTAGAGGACATTATCTACCTGAACGAGGACAACGGCTACACCGTGTTCGAGGTGTCGGGCGGCGGTGTCGTCACCGTTGTGTGCGGCGTGGTGGGAGAACTCCACGCGGGCGAAAGCGTCGTCTGCCGGGGCAGGTACGAGAACCACGCCACCTATGGCCGACAGTTCCACGCACAGGAGTGCGAGACGGATATGCCCAAAGACCTCGAGGCCGTCTACGCCTTCCTCGCCAGCCGGTCACTGCCCTACATCGGGGCTCGGACGGCGGATAAGATCATTGACAAATTCGGCGCGGCGGCGCTGGAAGTTATCGCCAACGACCCCGCCCAGCTCACCCTCATCCCGGGCATCTCGGCGGACAAGGCCGACCGTATCCAGCAGGAGTTCAAGCGGATGTTCGGAATGCGGGAACTCATCGCTTATCTGGCTCAGTTCGAGATCAGTCCCCGCCGGGCGATGGAGGTCTTCCGCACCTTCGGGCCGGGGGCCATGCAGGCCATCCAGCAGAACCCCTACCTGCTGTGCGGGGAACCGCTGCAGCTGGACTTCCGCCACGCCGACAGCATCGCCCAGTATTACCAGATGGCAGGGGACTGCGCCCAGCGGCTGGAAGCCGCCCTCCTGCGCACCCTGCGTCACAACGCCGGCAACGGCCACACCTGTCTGCCCCGGGCACAGCTGCTGGAAACGGCGTCGAACTTCATCCACCAGCCCCCCGAAAAGCTGGCGGCGGCGCTGGACAGCTGCATCCAGACCGGGAAACTGGCGGTGCGGATGTTCGACGGCACACCGTATATTTATCTGCCGGACCTGCTGGCTGCAGAGCAGGACATCGCCGACCGTCTGGCCATGCTGACCAAGCGCGGGAAGCAGACGGCCCACGGCCTCGACAAGAACATCCAAATACTGGAACTGGCGCAGGGCTTTGCTTACGCGCCGCTCCAAAAGGAAGCCATCCGTAAGGCCATGACCGAGAACTGCCTTGTCCTCACCGGCGGCCCCGGCACCGGCAAGACCACCACGGTCAACGCCATCCTGCAGCTGCTCGAGAACGAGGCCGAACGGGTAGCCCTCTGCGCTCCCACAGGCCGCGCCGCCAAGCGTCTGAGCGAGCTGACGGGCCGGAAAGCCTCCACCATCCACCGCCTGCTGGAAGTGGACTACACCGGCGGTGTGGTCAGCTTCATCCACAATGACAAGAACCTGCTCAAGTGCGACGTCGTTATCCTCGACGAGATGAGTATGGTGGATGTCAAGCTGTTCCAGGCCCTCATTGCGGCACTGCGGTACAGCTGCCGTATTATTATGGTAGGCGACGCCGACCAGCTGCCCAGCGTCGGCCCGGGCAATATCCTCGGCGAGACCATCCGCTCCGGGCTGGTGCCGACGGTCTGTCTCAACGAGATATTCCGGCAGGCCGCTCAGAGCCTCATCGTGGAGAACGCCCACCACATCATCTCGGGCGAACCGCTGAAAAAGGGCGGAAAGACGGACGATTTCTTCTTCCTCGAAGCCGACGGCGACGCAGCCCAGAAGCTGGTCTGCGACCTCGTGACCACCCGTCTGCCCCGCAGCTACCAGTTCGACCCGGTGAAGGATATTCAGGTGCTCTGCCCCACGAAGCTCGGCCCCACCGGCACCCAGGCCCTCAATGCGGAGCTGCAGGCCATGCTCAACCCGCCCAGGAAGGGCAAGCCGGAGCTGCAGAGCGCGGCCCGGGTCTTCCGGGTGGGGGACAAAGTGATGCAGGTGCGCAATAACTACGAGATAACGTGGCAGCGTATCGGCGGGGAGCAGGGTGTGGGTGCCTACAACGGCGACATCGGCATCGTGGAGTCCATCGACGTGCGCAGCCGCTCCATGGTGGTGCGGATGGACGACCGGCGGCTGGTCTACCCGGCGGAGAACCTCAACGAGCTGGAAATTGCGTATGCCATCACGGTACACAAAAGCCAGGGCAGCGAGTTCCCGGCGGTCATCCTCCCGGCGGCACAGGTGCCGCCCCGCCTGTGCTACCGCAACCTCTTCTATACCGGCGTCACCCGCGGGCGGAAGCTCTGCATCGTGGTGGGCCGGCGGGACGTGGTGAACCGGATGATGTCCAACATCCGCCAGAACCTGCGCTACAGCGGCCTGGCCGCCCTGCTGGCCCAGGCTCTGCTCCCGGAGCAGGAGAACCTCTCCGATTGAAGATGAAACTTTACGAAATGCCAAAGCCTCCCCTCGATAGGGGAGGTGGCATCGCGCAGCGATGACGGAGAGGTTTTGTCCCGCAGTGGCTCACGGTCAGGCTGTCCTTCGTACAACCTCTCAGTCTCGTCGCAAGCTCCTCGCCAGCTCCCCTAGTAGGGGAGCCACTGGCGAGTCGGACGAGTTCACGCTGGACGCTGAAAGTCTGATAGGGCGTGAAAGGTAGTGCCTTGCTGTGAAGGTCAGGTGTTTTTAAGAGGGTTTCTTTTTGGATACACCTGTGTTATACTATAATGTGTTTTGATGACCCGCGCCCGGAGATGGGCGATGGAAATAGAGAATGGGCAGCAGAGAAAGGAAATATCACAACTATGGCACAGAACGACATCGGTATCGATCTTGGTACGACGACCATCATCATCGCGCAGGATGGGCAGGGCGTCGTGCTCAACCAGCCCAGCGTGGTGGCGGTGGATACCCGCAAGAACTGCGTGCTTGAGGCCGGCGACAAGGCCCTTGCAATGGTGGGCCGCACGCCCAACTACATCTCCGCCATCTTCCCGCTGAAGGATGGCGTCATCAGCGACCACACCATGACCCGGGAGCTCATCTGCCGCTTCGTCAATCAGGTCTACAGCTCCCACATGGTCAAGCCCCGTGTGGCCGTCTGTGTGCCTGCCGCCATCACCGGCATCGAGAGCGACGCTGTGGTGGAGGCCGTCATGGCTGCCGGTGCGCGTCAGGTCTACCTCATTGATGAGCCTATCGCCGCAGCTCTCGGCTCCGGCATCGACATCACCGTGCCGGATGGCCGGATGATCATCGACATCGGCGGCGGCACCACCGACATCGCCGTGCTGAGCCTCGGCGGCAAGGTCAAGGCCACCAGCGTCCGCGTGGCCGGCAACCACTACGACGAAGAGATCCTGAAGTTCGTGCGCAACAAGTTCAGCATCGCCATCGGCCAGCGCACCGCTGAGAACCTGAAAAAGAACGTGGCCTGCTGCCCCCAGAAGGCAGATTTCAACGAGACCATGGAGATCAAGGGCCGCAGCCTGCTCACCGGCCTGCCCGTGCGCGTCAATGTCTCCACCGCCGACCTCTACGAGCCGGTCATGCGCCTGAGCGAGCAGATCGGCACCGCCGCCCATCAGGTGCTGGAGAAGACTCCTCCGGAGCTGGCCGGCGACATCTACCGCAACGGCGTCGTCCTCACCGGCGGCGGCGCACAGCTCCACGGCCTGCCTGAGTACCTGAGCCAGGAGCTGAAGGTGGAAGTGACCGTCTCGCCTGACCCCGTCAACTGTGTCGCGCTGGGTACGGCCATGAGCCTGCGTCTGGGTGACAAGCTGGAGACCGGCTTCATGGACGCCACCCCCCGCATGGGCCGCCGCTGAGAGGGAAGCGCTGTTCACAGAACCGTGAAAAACAACATGATTTTTGTTCATAGTTGTTGAATCGACCCGGAAAATATTGTATAATATCTTCAAATCGCTTTTTGCCGCCCGCCCCCCGGGCGGCAAAGAAAAAAGTAAATAGGAGGAAGACCATGGATTTAGGTTATGATGTGATCGTTACCATAACCGGTATTGTGCTGGTGTTTCTGATCCTCGTCCTGCTGATGGCTATCATCACGCTGGAGGGTAAAATCTTTGACGCCATGAACGGCAAGAAGGCAGCTGCCAAGGCTGCTTCTGTTGCAAAACCGGCTGCTCCTGTGAAACAGGCCGCTGCGCCCGCTCCTGCAAAGGCTGCTGCCCCGCAGGTCGAGGCCGGCATCCCCGGCGACGTTGTGGCAGCCATCATGGCAGCCATCTACTCTATGGGCAACGGCAAGTATGTGCTGAAGGCAGTCCGCCGCGGCAAGAATGGCTGGGGCAAGGCTGGCGTCAACGACACCACCGCACCCTTTTAACACAGGAGGAAAAACATGACTCAGTTTATTGAGACTCTGGTCGGTATTTTCCAGAGTTCCGGTTTTGCCAAGTTCGGTGAGCCGGGCGGCTGGCTGTACGCAGTGATGATCTGCGTAGGCTGCTTCCTGCTCTACCTCGCTATCGTCAAAGAGTTCGAGCCTCTGATCCTGCTGCCCATGGCTTTCGGCATGATCCTGGCCAACCTCCCCGGCAGCGGCGTCATCCATATGCAGTACTTCGTCGGTGACGGCCTCGAGCACCCGATGTGGGTCGAGATCCTGAACAACGGCGGTCTGGCTGACATGCTCTACATGGGCGTCAAGCTGGGCATCTACCCGCCGCTGATCTTCCTCGGCATCGGCACCATGACCGACTTCGCACCCCTGATCTCCAACCCCAAGAGCCTGCTGCTGGGCGCTGCCGCTCAGTTCGGTATCTTCGGCACTTACATGGGCGCTCGTCTGCTGGCCGCTACCGGTCTGGTGGACTTCACCCAGAAGCAGTCTGCCGCCATCTCCATCATCGGCGGCGCAGACGGCCCCACCGCTATCTTCGTCACCTCCCGTCTGGCTCCTGAGCTGCTGGGCTCCATCGCCGTCGCGGCCTACAGCTACATGGCTCTGGTGCCCGTCATCCAGCCCCCTATCATGAAGGCCCTGACCTCCAAAAAGGAGCGTACCGTCGTGATGAAGCAGCTGCGCGCCGTGACCAAGACCGAGAGGATCATCTTCCCCATCATGGTCACCATCATCGTCTCCCTCATCGTGCCGGATGCCGCCGTTCTGGTCGGTATGCTGATGCTGGGCAACCTGATGAAGGAGTGCGGCGTCGTGGATCGTATCCAGAAGACCGCCGGCAATGAGCTGATGAATATCATCACCATCTTCCTGGCTCTGTCTGTCGGCTGCACCACCTCTGCAAACACCTTCCTGAACAGCCGCACCCTGTTCATCATCGTGCTGGGCCTCATCGCATTCTCCTTCGGCACCGCTGCCGGTGTTCTCTGCGGCAAGGTCATGTATGTCCTGACCGGCGGTCAGGTCAACCCCCTGATCGGTTCCGCTGGCGTTTCCGCTGTGCCTATGGCTGCCCGTGTTTCTCAGAAGGTCGGCCAGAGCGAGAACCCCTCCAACTTCCTGCTGATGCACGCAATGGGCCCCAACGTGGCCGGTGTTATCGGTTCCGCCGTCGCTGCTGGTATCCTCATCAACATCTTCGGCTAAGCATTTCCTGAGATCTCCGCTCCATCGTGGTATTGACTGCGGTGGGGCGGTTTTTGTTTGCATTGTTTTTATGTACAACTTTTTTGAAATGTGATATACTATATTTTAAGTGATATATCCAGAAATGATTGAAAAGAACAGGTGAAACAATGGCAACAGATCTCGCACAACAATTCTGCGCTTTGCGTGATACGTATATCGAAAAGCAGTTCGGACGCCTGAACGATATGCAGCGGGAGGCGGTGTTCACCACCAACGGCCCCCTGCTCATCCTCGCGGGTGCAGGCAGCGGAAAGACCACCGTGCTGGTCAACCGCATCGCTAACCTCATCCGCTTCGGCTCGGCCCACGGCTCCAGGTGGACGCCCCGGGAGGTGACGGAGGACGATGTGAAAGTCCTGCGCACTGCCATCATGACCGGCACCGATGCCCCGTCGTGGCTGGACGGGATGCTGCGGAAGGACGCCGTCCGGAGCTGGAACGTCATGGCCATCACCTTTACCAACAAGGCCGCCGGTGAGCTGAAAGAGCGCCTGCGCCGGATGCTGGGCGGGGAAGAGGGCGACGAGGTGTTTGCCTCCACGTTCCACTCAGCCTGCGTCCGCATTCTCCGCCGCTGGGCCGAGGAGATCGGCTACCCCCGCAGCTTTACCATCTACGACAGCGACGACTCCCAGCGTGTCATGAAGACTGTGTACAAAGAGCTGAGCGTGGACGATAAGTTCTTCCCGGTCAAAAGCGCCATCAACCAGATGAGCCGCTGGAAAGACCAGCTCATCAGCCCCGCCGAGGCCCTGAAGACCCCGGCCCGGGATACGAAGGGCGCGCTTGCGGCCAAGGTCTACGCCGCCTATGAAAAGAAGCTCAAGGAGGCCGGAGCTTTCGACTTCGACGACCTCATCTACCAGACGGTCATCCTGCTGTCGGAGCACGAGGACGTACGGGAGTTCTACCAGAACAAGTACAAATATCTGCTGGTGGACGAGTATCAGGACACCAGTGTGGCTCAGTTCCGGCTCGTGAGCCTGCTCACCGGCCCGGAGAAAAACATCTGCGTCGTGGGCGACGACGACCAGAGCATCTACCGCTTCCGCGGCGCGACCATTGAGAACATCCTCAACTTCGAGCGCATCTATAAAGGTACCAGGACCATCCGACTCGAGCAGAATTACCGCTCTACGTCAAATATCCTGAATGCCGCTAACTGTGTCATCCAGCACAACACCGAGCGCAAGGGCAAGACCCTCTGGACGAAGAACGGCGAGGGCGACAAGGTGCAGGTCTACACCGCCGAGAACGAGCAGGACGAGGCCAGCCATATCGCGGACGTCATCGGCCAGCACCTCAAAGAGGGCGGACATCTGGCCGACCACGCCATCCTCTACCGGATGAACGCCCAGTCGGCCCCCATCGAAAGCTACTTCACCCGTGCGGGTATCCCGCATAAGATCGTGGGCGGCCAGCGCTTCAACGACCGCAAGGAAGTCAAGGACATCCACTCCTATATGTCCATCGTGGCGAACCCCCGGGACGATGTCCGACTTCGTCGAATCATCAACGAGCCTGCGCGCAAAATCGGTGCAACGACCATCGAAGTCATCGCGGATTTGGCGGCTCAGCAGGGCATCAGTATGCTGGATGTCATCTCCCATGCCGACCAGTACGCCAAGCTCAGCCGCGCCATCGCGCCGCTGTTCAAGTTCTGGGACATCTACCAGAAACTGCAGGAATCGCTGGAAACGAAGACGCTGGATGAGTTCGCTTCCGATGTCATCGAGATCACCGGCTACCGCGCCATGCTGGAAGCTGACGCCGCCAAGGGCCACGAGGATGCCGCTGACCGTCTGCAGAACCTTGGCCAGCTGGTCAACAACGTCAAGAGCTACTGCGACCAGCACGGCGAAGAGGCTTCGCTGGAAGGCTATCTGGAGGACATCGCCCTCATCAGCGACATCGACAGCTACAATGAGAGCGCCGACCAGGTGGTGCTGATGACCATCCACTCGGCCAAGGGCCTTGAGTTTCCCTATGTATTCCTCATTGGCATGGAAGAGGGCGTCTTCCCCAGTGAGATGAGCAAGTATTCCGAGGCTGACCTCGAGGAGGAGCGCCGTCTGGCCTATGTCGGCATCACCCGCGCCAAGAAGGAGCTTTACATCTCCAACAGCGTCACCCGGATGCTCTATGGCCGCACCCAGCGCAACGAGCCCAGCCGTTTTCTCCGGGAGATCGAGCCGGAGTACATCGAAGAGACCCGCAGCCCGGTGCTGGAGCAGCGCTCCCATTTGGGCGGCTGGGGCAGCGGTTACGGCAGCGATACCGTGCCGGGCGGTGCGTCGGGCTACTCCGGCCCCTCCGGCTGGGGGCGTGCGGCCTCCGGTTACGGCTCGGGCTATGGCAGCCGCAGCGGCTATCTGAATAAAGAATATAACGCACCGATGTCCAATAACCGAGGCTTTGGCTCCGATTATGCGGGCCGGGGAAGTGCTTCGTCGGGTTATGGCGGCTACGACTCCGGTTCGGGAAGCAGCGGCTTCGGCTCGGGCTATGGCCGTCCGGCAGCGCCCAAAGCGCCGGTCAAACCCGCAGGCGGCGCTGTGACGTCTTCGCCCCGTCCGGCAGCGGCATCCACCGGCCCCAAACACTATGAGCCGGGCGACATCGTGGAGCACAAGGTCTTCGGGCGCGGCAAGGTGCTGAAAGTCAAGCCCGCCGCCGGCGACCAGATCGTGGAGATCAGCTTCGAGAAGGTGGGCGTGAAGAAGACTATGGCCAACTTTGCGCCCCTTGTGAAGATAACGACGGAGGAATGAGAAAAATGATGACTGTCCGATTGATAGCACATACGCCGGAGCCGGAGAAGGTCGTGGCGGCCGCGGCGAAGCTCTGCTACTCCGACGCCCACATCACCGACCTGCTGGACGGGCTGGATGAGGAAAAGACTGCCCGCTTCCTGACCATGCTCAGCGATCTGGGCCACGCCAGCCCCATCGAGCACGCAAGCTTCACCTTCGGCATCGAGGGAGTCAGCCGTACCCTGCTGGCCCAGATCACCCGCCACCGCATCGCGTCCTTCAGCGTCCAGAGTCAGCGGTACGTCCGTCTGGACGATTTCCGCTACGTCATCCCGCCCGAGATCGAGGCCATCCCCGAGGCAAAGGCGGCGTTCATCGAGAGCATGAACGAGGACGCCAGGCGCTACCTCGACCTCGTGCAGAAGCTGGAGGAGGGCCACACCGCCCGCCTGATGGCCGAAGGTCTGCCCGAAAAGCAGGCCCGGGCCAAGGCTTCCAAGCAGGCCAACGAGGACGCCCGCTTCGTGCTGCCCAACGCCTGCGAGACCAAGATGGTGGTGACCATGAACGCCCGCAGCCTGCAGAACTTCTTTCACCTGCGCTGCTGCAATCGCGCCCAGTGGGAGATACGGCAGCTGGCCGAAGAGATGCTGCGGCTGGTCTACCCGGTGGCACCCCATATCTTCCGCACCGCCGGCCCGGCCTGCGTGTCCGGCCCCTGCCCGGAGGGCAAGATGTGCTGCGGCCGCACCACTGAGGTGCGCGCCCAGTACGCCGCGCTGAAAGGGGAGAAGGCAGAATGAGCAAGGGCAGGCTTCTTGTCATCGAAGGGCTGGACGGCTCCGGCAAGGCCACCCAGGCAAAGCTGCTGGCCGCCCATCTGGCCGAGAGCGGTCGAAGGGTGATGGAGATCACATTCCCGGACTACGAGAGCGATTCCAGTGCGCTGGTGAAGATGTACCTCTCCGGTCAGTTCGGCGACAAGCCCGACGACGTCAACCCCTATGCGGCGTCCAGCTTCTATGCGGTGGATAGGTACGCCAGCTATAAGACCAGGTGGGGCAGCTTCTACGAGGCGGGAGGCATCGTCATCGCCGACCGCTACACCACGTCGAACGCGGTGCATCAGTGCTCCAAGCTCCCGCCGGAGCAGTGGGACGATTTCCTCCGCTGGGCCTTTGACTACGAATACAGGCTGCTGGGCCTGCCCGCGCCGGACGCTGTGGTGTACTTACAGGTAGACCCCGCCGTGAGCCAGAAGCTCATGACCGGCCGCTACCACGGCGACGAGAGCAGGAAGGACGTCCACGAAAAGGACATCGAATATCTGGCCCGCAGCCGCCGTGCCGCCGAGTACTGCGCAGAGCATCTGGGCTGGGCCACCGTCCATTGCACGGAAAATGGAGCCATGCGCACCATCGAGGATATTCAGGCCGAGGTGCGGGCTCTGGCGGAAAAAGAACTCGGATAACCGCGAAAATGGGAGGGATACTATCAATGTATCGTTTGATGCAGCCGTCGGATGAGGCGGCAGTCGTGGCACTGTGGCAGAAAGAACGCGGCGACAGCGCCGAGTTCATCAAGACTGCTCTGGAAAAGTTCGCCGGGGCGGAAAATATCTACGTCGCTGAGGAAAATGACGAGATCGCCGCTGCGGCGCTGGCGGTCCCCGTCACCCTCAAGGGACGCAGCGGCAGCTACCTCTACGGCCTCTGCGGGCAGGGAAGCCTGCTTCTGGCAGGACTCGTGGACTGTCTCTGTGCGCAGCAGAAGCTGCGGGGTGCGGGCTTCACCGTGGCCGTTCCGGTCGGACAGGAGCAGGCCGCGCTGCTGGAAAACAAGGGTTTCCAGCGGGCTTTTGCCCTCCGCTGCCTGCCCCGGGAGGTGTCCCGCAACCTGTGGAGTCAGGCGGAGTTTGACTCCGTGACGGCCCGCAAGCTCTGTGAGCTGCGGGAGCGCTTCTATCCCGATACCGTCCAGTTCCCGCCGGAGCAGATGGCCGTCGTGCTGACCGACCTCTACGCCCGGGGCGCGACCATCGTGTCCAGCGAGAAGGGCTACGGCATCTACTTCCGCCGGGAGGACACCCTCTATTTTGTGGAGCTGATGGCCGAAGACGACCGATCCGCCGAGGTGCTGATGGAAGCGGCCCGGGAGAAGGAAGTCATCGTGGAGCGCGCCGTCATCACAGTGGGTGCGGCTCAGAACCTTTTCCTCGGCGAAGGCACCCGGCAGGACTACGGCATGATACGGTTCGACGCGGAGCCTTTCGATGTAGAAGAAAGCTATATGCGGCTGATGATGGAAAGCTGAACGGAATGGTAAAGGAGTGTGTACATGGCACACGATGCAAAACATAAAAAAAGCAGAAAAGGCGGCGCAGCGAAAATGATTCTGATCGTGCTGCTGATCCTGGTACTGGCGGCGGGCGGCTGTCTGCTGGCCATCCGAAAAGAGATCAACGGCAGTGCTTCCGCTGGCGAACCGGTGAGTGTGAGCATCCAGCAGGGCAGCGGCGTGGCAGCCATCGCCCAGAAGCTCAAGACGGCGGGCGTCATCAAGTACCCCCACGTCTTCCGCTGGTATGCAGGCAAGCAGGGCGCGGCAGGCAAGCTCCAATACGGCGAGTTCGACCTCGCCCCCGGCAGCTCCTACGACGACATCATCGAGGCGCTCTCCGCCTACGCGAAAGCCGACAGCGTCCGGCTGACCTTCCCCGAGGGCACGACGGCCATCGCCATTGCGAAAAAAATGGAGGATGCCGGGCTGTGCAGCGCCGAAGACTTCCTCAAGGAGGCCAACACCGGTGATTTCAGCCAGTACAGGTTCTGGCAGTACGTCCCCGACGACAAGGACGCCCCGGACCGCTTCCTCAAGTGCGAGGGTTATCTTTTCCCGGATACCTACGATTTCATGAAGGATGACACCGTCCATCATTACGTTGAGACGTTCTATTCTCACTTCGACAAGCAGATCACCGATGAGATGTATGCCGAGATGGAAAAGCAGGAGATGACCCTCTCCGAGGTGGTCACTCTGGCGTCCTTCGTGCAGGAGGAGGCCGGCAACGATCAGGACGATAATGTGGCGCAGGTGTTCCGCAACCGTCTGGCCGAGGGTTCACCCTACCCCAAACTGCAGAGCAACACCTCCAGCTACGTCCAGAGCGACGCCGACAACAACTACCTCTGGAACTGGGTCGCGCCCTACTACGGCGGCTGGGACAGCATCCCGGAGAACATTCTGGAGGCCTACGACACCTACGCCTGCACCGGCCTCTCCGCCGGCCCGATTTCCAACCCCGGCATCGCGGCCATCCGTGCGGCGCTTGACCCGCAGCCCGACGATGAGGTGAAAGACGCCTATTTCTTTGTCACGGACCTTGCTGGTCGCTACTACTACGCCCGCACCTACGCAGACCATCAGAAAAACTGCGATGAGGCGGCGAAAGTAAATAAAAGTATGAAGTAAAAGAGGAATATCATGTTACAGATACCGGAACTTCTGGCTCCGGCGGGCGACCTCGAGCGCCTGCGGTATGCCATCAACTACGGCGCGGACGCCGTTTACTGCGCTCTGCCCGAGTTCGGGATGCGCTCTGCACCCACCAACTTCACCCCGGAGCAGCTGAGCGAGGGCGTCATCTATGCCCACGCCCGGGGCCGCAAGGTCTACCTGACCATGAACACCCTGCCCACCAACGAGGAGGCTGACCGTCTGCCTCAGGCCATCAAGGACGCTGCCGCCGCCGGTGTGGACGCCTTCATCGTGGCCGACCTCGGCGTGTTGGACGCCTGCAAGACGTTCGCGCCCGACATCGACGTCCATATGTCCACCCAGACCGGCATCACCAACTGGGCCGCTGCCCGCGCCGCCTACAATATGGGTGCGAAGCGGGTGGTGTTGGCCCGGGAGATGACCCTGCAGGACATCGCCACCCTCCGCGACAAGACCCCGCCGGAGCTGGAAATTGAGGCTTTCGTCCACGGCGCCATGTGCATGAGCGTCTCGGGCCGCTGCCTGCTCTCCAACTACATGGCAGGCCGCGACGCAAACCGCGGCCAGTGCGCCCAGCCCTGCCGCTGGAAGTACTATCTCAGCGAGGAGACCCGCCCGGGCCAGCTCTATGAGATCGGCGAGAACGAGAACGGCAGCTACATCCTCAACGCCAACGATATGTGTACCGCGCCCTTCCTCGACCTCATCTGCAACGCGGGCGTGGACAGCCTCAAGATCGAGGGCCGCGCCAAGACTTTCTATTACGTCGCCAGCGTGACGGCGGCCTACCGCCGCGCCCTCGACCAGTATCTGGCCGACCCGATGAACGAGAACTTCGAGCTGCCGGAAGAGGTTTTGGCTGAGCTGACCCGCACCAGTCACCGCCACTATTCGCCCGGCTTCTACTTTGGCCGGGAGCAGGCCCGTCAGGCCACCGACAGCGCTACTTACATCCGCGAGTGGGAGTTTGTCGGTACGGTGGACGGCTGGGAGAACGGCGTCGCCAGCTGCCAGCAGCGGGGCAAGTGGAGCCTCGGCGACACGCTGGAAGTGCTCTGCCCGGATGGCCGCAGCGTCCCGCTGAATCCCGAGTGGATAAAGAATGAGGCCGGTGAGCTGGTGGAGTCCACGCCCCACGCGATGGAGCGCTATACCATCCCCACCCCGGAGCTGCCGCCGATGAGCCTGCTGCGCCGGAAAGTCTAAACATGATAAAAGCCGACGGTCATTCGTTGAATGGCCGTCGGCTTTTATCGTATATTTCTATTATTCAGGCTTGACCTGCAGCTCCTGCTCGCAGTAGATGCAGCGATACTTGCCGTTGGAGCTCAGCTCGAAGATCTGGTCGCACTCTTCCTCGATGGAGGAGATGCAGCGGGGGTTTTTGCACCGCACGATGTTGACCAGACGCTTGGGGGGCTGGGGCTTTTCCTTCTTGACAGCCTTGCCGTTCTCGATGATGGTCACGCTGATGTCGGGGTCGAGATAGGCCAGCACATCGAGGTTGAGCCAGGATGCGTCGCCCTCCACCTTGATGATGTCCTTCCGGCCCGACTCTGCCTTGTGGCTGCGGGCGTTCTGGATGAGGGCCACGCTGGCGGTGCGGTTGCCCTTGATTCCCAGCAGGTCCATCAGGCCGATGGCCGTGCCTGCCTTGATATGGTCGATGACGATACCGTTCTGAATTTCATCAATGTTCAGCATCTCAGTTGCCCTCCTTTTCAGCCTTGGGGTCCTTGAGGCCCAGCAGCGTCATGATCAGCGCCATGCGGACGTAGACGGCGTTCTGCACCTGCTCAAAGTAGGCAGCGCGGGGGTCGTCGTCCACTTCCAGCGTGATCTCATTGACGCGGGGCAGGGGATGGAGCACGGCCATGTCAGGCTTGGCAAGGGCCATCTTCTCTTTGGTGAGGATATAGCTGTTCTTCAGACGGACATAGTCTTCCTCGTTGAAGAAACGCTCCTTCTGGACGCGGGTCATGTAGAGGATGTCCAGCTCGGGCATGGATTCCTCGAGGCTGCGGGTCTCCTTGTAGGGGATGTGGTTGGCCTCGAGCACGTCGGTGATGATGTAGTCCGGCACACGCAGCTCCTCGGGGCTGATGAGGACGAAGCGGATGTTCTCACAGCGAGCCATGGTCTTGATGAGGGAGTGGACGGTGCGGCCAAACTTGAGGTCGCCGCACAGGCCGATGGTCAGGTCGTTCAGACGGCCCTTGCGGCGGCGGATGGTCATCAGGTCGGTCATGGTCTGGGTCGGATGCTGGTGTCCGCCGTCGCCTGCGTTGATGACAGGGATGCGGGAGTACCGGCTGGCCCGCAGCGGTGCGCCCTCCTTGGGGTGGCGCATGGCCACGATGTCGGCGTAGCAGGAGACGACGCGGATGGTGTCGGCCACGCTCTCGCCCTTGGATGCACTGGAGACGTTCTCGCTCGGGAAGCCGAGGACATGTCCGCCGAGGTTCAGCATCGCGGCCTCAAACGAAAGACGGGTACGGGTGGACGGCTCGTAGAACAGGGTGGCCAGCTTTTTGTGGGCGGCCACGTCCTGATAAGCAGCAGGGTCGGCGCAGATGCGGTCGGCCAGGTCCAGCAGAGAGGCGATCTCCTGCTGACTGAAATCCAACGGATCGATTAGATGACGCATATTCTTTTGTTTCCCTCCGTCAAAGAAGCTTTCGAAGAATCGAGAAGTCGAAGAAGTTCGTGTAGTAGCTCAACGAACGCATGACGGGATGGCAGAGCCGGTTGTAGCATATCTCATCCAGCAGAAGCATGGCCTCGCCCGGGGCCAGACGCATGGCGGCCCGGATGGGCTCGTCGCCGCAGCTGGCCTTGAGGTGGGCCACATTGGAGGCCACCTGCTGGCGGCACTCCCGCTCCAGAACATCGAATACGTCACCCGACAGGTCGATGCGGGTGTAGTCCCGGTTCCCAAACAGGGCGCGGGGCAGGTAGTCGATGGAGTAGATGACGGGGGTGGTGTCGGCGAGGATGCGCTTCTTGATGCAGATGACATCGTCGCCGGGCTCGATGGCCAGATCACGGGCCAGTTCTTCGCCTGCGCGGACGGGGTAGATCTGGATGCCGTCGGCGTGGGGGTAGCTGCCAAAGCTGCGGATGAGCGGGTAATACTCCAGCTTCTGGTCCAGTCGGCTGCGCAGGTTCAGGACACTTCGGTTGACCACTGTGCCGATGCCGCGCACCCGCTCGATGTAACCCGCACGCTCCATCTCGCTCAGCGCATCGCGGATGACGGTGCGGCTGACGCCGAGTTCGGCGGCAAGGTCTACCTCAGCGGGCAGACGGTCGGTCTGCGCATAGCGGCCTGTGCGCAGTTCCTCCAGCAGAGCGCTGACGATGCGGTCGCTGATGACAGCACCACCCAGGCGGCTGGAGGGGGATAAGCTGGAATCTCTCATGGTTCGTTTCCTCCGGTACACGGGCAGGGCGGCCCTGCCTGGACTTCCGAAAAAGCTGTGCCTGAGCACAAAAACTCTTCCTGCAAATATTATAGCATAAATTGACAACGATTCAAACGGCATTTATACTGGAATCAGCCGGAAAGTATGATTTTATTTTGGAGGGATAGAGCAAGAATGGAAATTCTTCTGCACAAAGTGTGCGGCCGGCCCGCGAGCCGCACCATGACCCTGCGCGCTGCCGGGCCGGAGGATGCCGCCGCCTTTTACGCCTTGCAGAACGAGGTGCGGGCCGCGATGCCCCACCCGGAGCAGTTCGTACCCGACACGCTGGAAAACATCGCCCGCTACCTGAAAGAGGATCTGTGCATCGGAGGGTGGGACGGCGGGCGGCTGGGGGCCTACTTTATCCTGCGCTACTGCGGGCAGGACGCGCACAACTATGCCGCCTTTATGGGCATCCCGCGAGAAGAGTGGGACGGCTGGGCCAACGCCGACAGCGCCATCGTCCACCCCGACTACCGGGGCAACGGTCTGCAGCGGAAGCTGCTGGAAGCGGCGCTTGCCCTGCTCCGTCCCGGCATCGTGGGCATCGGGGCCACCGTCAGCCCGGAAAATCAGTACAGCCTCAACAATGCCTTGGCCAGCGGCTTTGAAATCGTCTGCCGCCGGGAGATGTACGGCGGGTATGACCGGTATCTGCTGGCGAAGACCCTTCGGTGACACTGCCCGGGTTGCGGCTCCCAGCGTCTGCTTCGCTGCCGCTCGCATCCTGCTGGCCGCGGCCCCAACAGCTCCTCCCTGTTTCCGCCACTGGCGGCGGTCGTCGCCGTTGCTCCCGAAGGGAGAGGCACTGGCGTGTCGGTCAAGCCCATGCTGGACGAGTAAAGCTTAATTTGTATCGCAAACAGTAGTGCCCTGCTACCAAGGTTAGTAGCAGGGTACTATTTTTGCGTTATATTGAGAGCCTTCAGCAATCAGCACAGACCTGTCCGGCCTGCCAATGGCTCTCCCTTTGGGAAAGCTGGCAAAGCCGTCAGGCTTTGACTGAGAGGGCGGTCTTCATCTTATGCCGTACCACCAGCAGGCAGGCCAGATGCACCAGTGCGGTGAGTATCCAGCTGACGGGGTAGCTGATGTAAAGCATCGTGGTGGTGTGGAACAGCCGGAAGATGGTGGCGATCCAGACGAGGCGGAGCAGGCAGCTGCCCACGAGGCTGACCACCATCGGCAGGACGGAGTAGCCCCGGCCGCGCAGGCAGCTGGCCAGTACATCCATGCAGCCGCAGAGCAGATAGGTGGTGCAGATGATGTGCATACGGGCCAGACCGGCAGTCACCACGACCTCATCGGAGGAGTAGAAGTGGAGCAGCTGTTCGCCCAGCAGGGAAGCACCGCCGCCCAGCACGAGGCCGGTGACGGCGGCGCAGAGCAGGCAGTTGCGCATGACGCGGTCCAGGTTGTCGTACCGGCGGGCGCCCATGTTCTGGCTCGTGAAGGTGACAGCAGCCTGGGCGAAAGCGTTCATGGCGGTATAGACGAAGCCCTCGAGGTTGGAAGCGGCAGAGTTGCCGGCCACGACGATGGAGCCGAAGGAGTTGACCGCCGACTGGATGACGACATTGGAGAGGCTGAACACGGTGCTCTGCAGACCGGCAGGCAGACCGATGCGCAAGATCTGGCCCAGAGCCCCCGCATGGAAGCCCAGATGGCCGAGGTCGAGGTGGAGCGGGCCTTTCTCCTTCACGAGCAGGGCCGTGACCATGCAGGCGGAGACGGTCTGGCTGATGATGGTGGCCAGAGCGACGCCCGCCACGCTCATGGAGAAGAGGATGACGAACACGAGGTTCAGCACCACATTGATGAGGCCCGCCACGGCCAGACAGAACAGAGGCCGCCTGGTGTCGCCCACGGCGCGCAGGAGGGCCGAGCTGAAGTTGTACAGCATGGTCATGGGCATACCGATGAAGTATATCTTGAGGTAGAGGGTGGACAGGCCGATGACGTCCTCCGGGCAGCTCATCAGCTCCAGTAGGACGCGGGCGGCAAAAAAGCCCACCACGGCCAGCAAGAAGCCGCTGACAAGGCCCAGCGTCACGGAGGTCTGGACGGTGTTGTGGACGCCCTCATCATCCTTCGCGCCGAAGCAGCGGGCCGCAACGACGTTCGCGCCCAGCGACAGGCCCACGAACAGGTTGACCAGCAGGTTGATGAGCGCACCGTTGGAGCCGACAGCGGCCAGCGCCGTGCTGCCCGCAAAGCGTCCCACGACGACGACATCGGCTGCGTTGAACAGCAGCTGCAGGATGCTGGATGCAGCCAGCGGCAGGGAAAACAGGATGATCTTTTGCAGCATGGGGCCGCTGGTCAAATCGCCTGTCCGGGTATTCTGTGCCATGAAAATGCTCTGCCTCCTCAAATATCAGATGGTACTCACGAAAAAACGCGCCGCTCAACAGCGAGCGACGCAGATAGTATTATAATACGGTTTCAGGTAAAATACAAGTAAAATCAAAGCTTTTCCGTACAAAAATGCACCCCTGCACACAGGGTGCAGGGGCGCGGAGGTATGTTTGCGAAACAGAACGCTTACTTCTGGGGCTTCATGTAGATGTGGTGAGGCAGACCGGCGATGTAGAGGGGGGTCAGCTCAGCCTGGATGAGAGGCCGTGCGTAAGCAAGGAAGTCTTCAGTCATCTGGGTGTGATTCTCGTTCATCCAGCTCAGCGGCACCTTCTTCTCGAGATTTGCGACCTCGCTGATGGGGTGCAGCTCAGTGGTACACTGATAGGGGCTGTTGGAGATGCGCTTCAGGGCCACCATCTGGCCGGTGACGCCCTCAAACGCAGCTTTGACAGCAGCACCGCCGACCTGATAGGCCTCGGTGATGTCGGTGCGGCTGGTCAGGTGGCCGGCGCAGCGCTGCAGGGTGGAAAGCTCGATGCAGCGGGTCTTGGTGTCCAGATTGCGGGCTACGACGTTGGCCAGATAGCGGGCGGTGCCGGTCAGGGCCTTGTGGCCGAAAGCGTCCACTGCGTGGACATCGTCGGCCAGCTCACAGACATAGCGGCCATCCTCGAGCTTGACGCCCTCAGACACCGCGATGACGATGCTGGGCTTCTTCTCCTGCATCACGCGCACCTTCTCGACGAAGTGCTCCACATTGAAGGGGACTTCGGGCAGGCAGATCATGTCCACGCCCTCGCAGTCGTCGCTCTTGGCCAGTGCGGCGGCGGCGGTCAGCCAGCCGGCGTTGCGGCCCATGATCTCGACGACAGTGACGTACTTGGTGCCGTAGACGGTGGCGTCGCGGATGATCTCCTTCATCACCACACCGATGTACTTGGCCGCAGAGCCGTAGCCGGGGGTGTGGTCGGTGACCATCAGATCGTTGTCGATGGTCTTAGGCACGCCCATGAAGCGGATGTCGCTCTGGATGCGCTCGCCGTACTCAGCCAGCTTGCCGATGGTGTCCATCGAGTCGTTGCCGCCGATGTAGAAGAAGTAGCCGATGTCCAGCTTTTCGAGGATGGCGAAGAGCTTTTTGTACACGGCCTCGTCGGTGTGCCAGTCGGGCAGCTTGTAGCGGCAGCTGCCGAGGAAGCTGGAGGGGGTGCGCTTGAGCAGCTCGATGTCGAGGTCATCGGTCAGCAGGGTAGACAGGTCCACGACCCGCTCCTCCAGCAGACCGGCGACGCCGTTGCACATGCCGTAGACGATGTCCGCGCCGCGGCTCTTGCAGCTCTCGAACACACCAGCCAGACTTGCGTTGATGACAGAGGTGGGGCCGCCGGATTGGCCAACGATTGCATTTTTACCCATGATGATTTCTCCTTTTTTGTTTTTCTGTTTCGGCTTTATAAAATCGTGCAGGAGCACGAAAACAGACGCGGGGAAGGGGAGAAGCGAGTTTCCTTACAGGCAGATGTGGCGGGGCGTACCGTTGACGTAGACAGGGGTGACCTCGTCGAGGATGAGCGGGCGGGCGTATTCCTCGAACGCCGCCGTCACCTGCATCCCGTCGGGGGTGATCCAGTCCAGCGGCACCTTCTTTTCGAGGTTTGCCACCTGCTGGACATCCACCGCCTCAGCGATGCACTGGTAAGGATACTCGGAAACGCGCTTGAGCGCGATCATTTTGCCCGTCTCACCGGCAAAGGCTGCGGTTGCCGCTGCGCCGCCCACGGCGTAGGCCTCGTTGACATCGGTGCGGCTGGCCAGATGGCTGGCGCAGCGCTGCAGTGTCGAAAACTCGATGGCGCGGCTTTTGCAGTTCAGCTTGTCGTGGATGAGATCGGACAGATAGCGGCTGGTGCCGCTGAGGATGGCTTTGTGGCCGAAGGCGTCCAGCTGGCCTGCCGTGGACACGAGGTCGCACAGATAGGTGCCGTCGGCGGTCTTGACGCCCTCGCTGGCCGCGATGATGACGTTGGACTTCACCCGCTGCAGCTCATCCACTCTGGCGAGGAACTTGTCCTGCTCAAAGGGGACTTCCGGCAGAAGGATGAGGTCGGGGCCGTCGCTGTCGTCGCCGCCTGCGAGGCAGGCCGCACCGGCCAGCCACCCGGCGTGACGGCCCATGATCTCGGCCACGGTCACGCTGCGGATGTCGTAGACGGAGGAGTCACGGATGACTTCCTTGAGGATGGTGGCGATGTACTTGGCCGCAGAGCCGTAGCCGGGGGTGTGGTCGGTAAGGCAGAGGTCATTATCGATGGTCTTGGGTACACCGATAAAACGCACCGCACTGCCTACCTGTGCGCCGTAGCGGCTGAGCTTGGCGATGGTGTCCATCGAGTCGTTGCCGCCGATGTAGAACACCGCGCAGATGTCGTACTTGTCAAACAGGGTGAACAGCTTGACGTAGGGCGTGGAGTCCGCCTCCGGCTCGGGGAGCTTGTAGCGGCAGCTGCCCAGATAGCTGGACGGCGTGCGCTTGAGCAGCTCGATGCTGAGCCGGTCGTCCAGCAGGACGTTCAGCTCCACGAGTTCCTCTTTCAGCAGTCCCTCGATGCCGTACTTCATGCCGTAGACCTTGTCTGCGCCCAGACTGCAGGCGGCTTTATAGACGCCTGCGAGGCTGGAATTGATGACGGCGGTAGGGCCGCCGCTCTGGCCGATGATGACATTTTTGGCCATGAGAACCTCCTTGTACCATTTACCGATAAATTGGACTTCCTGTGCGCCGCAGCACCGCTCCGCGCTGTCCCCGTTTCGCGGTCCGTACACCCTGCACAGTGTACAGACGGGGGAACAGCCAACAATCGGTGACTGCAACTCGCACAAAAGTTCTGGCAGGTCGTGCAAGCACTTCGAGAAATGTGTGCAAAAATCTGCTCTTCTTCTATTGTAACCGTTTTACCTGTTGTATGCAAGCCCTAATTGGTTGCAGAGGCAAAAAAATTATGATAAAATAGGTGCTGCACAGCTCTGCCGGGCCGGAAAGCGGGGATAACCCGCCGACACCCGGGCAGACTAAGAGCAGAACCAAACGAAAGCAGGAACACCTTTATGGGCATTTCACACGATTATCATAGCACGGGCAGGAGCCGCAGAGGCGGTCCCGGCGGAGCCATCCGGTTTGCGGGGGCCGTGGCCGGCATCCTGCTGGTGAGCTTCGCCATTACGGCCATCCTCGAGCATGGACAGGCACAGCCCGAAGAGCTGCCCACCGTGACGGCCAACGGCACGGCGCAGAACATTCTGGCTCCGCTGCCTATGCAGGGCGCGGCGGACAGCACCACCGACAGCGCCGTCAGCGGCGGGGAGAACGCAGCGGCAGACGGCACGCCCGCCGTGACCCTCGAGCAGTTCGGCCCGGCCCGTCAGACGGCGGGAGCCTACAGCGTCAAAGCCTACGACAGCAGCGTCATCCGCCAGCCTGCCAGCGGCCAGGTCGATTTGAGCTACTTCTCCGATGCCGCCTTCCTCGGTGACAGCCTGACGGTGGGCTTCTCCGACTATAAGATCAACCTCGGCGGAGCACTCATCTGCGGCTACACCGGCGTTGGTCCGGATGCCATCGTCAACCGCAGCGCCGTCAAGAGCAGTGTGCGGGGCGAGGAAGTCGCGCTGGACGTGCTGGCCGCTGCTCAGCCCAAGAAGCTGTATATCCTGCTGGGTACCAACACCCTGACCACCGTGGGTGCGGCAGACCGCTTCCTCGCTTACTACGGCCAGATGCTGGACGTGCTGCGCCAGACGCTGGGGGAGGACTGCGTCATCTATGTTGAGTCCATCCCGCCCGTCCGCCCCGAGGCCGCAGCGGAAAAGCCGGGCCTTGCCTCGGACATCATCCGCTCGGTGAATGAGCAGCTGGCCCTGCTGGCCGCAGATAAGGGCTGTGTCTACCTCGATTTGTGGGAGACGCTGGCCGACGGCGAGGGTAACCTGAAAGAGGTGCTGGCTGCGCCGGACGGCGTCCACTTCTCGGCGGGCAACGGCTACGGCGCGTGGGTCACTTACCTGCGCAACCACGCCAAGTATTCTGCCGATAATGCATGGACACCCGGCAGTGCCTACGCAGGCTGAAATTTCAAAAATACAACGGCAAATGCCCTGAATCGCAGGATCCAGGGCATTTTTGCTGCAAAAAATCTCAAAAGAGAGTTTTATCGGACAGATGATTTGTAAAATAGGAGGCAGAAGAGAGCACGGCCAGAGAAAAGGACGGTAAAAATGAAGTGCCTGTTTGTGACGCTCATGTGGAATGCCCGGGCCGAAATGCCCGTGCCGGGCGATATTTTTGCGGTCTGCTGTCAGTCTTACAGCCCGAATGGAATGACGCGGTACGGACGCTACACCCATCTGGACGACATGAGCGACTTGACGCAGTGGACAAAAGACGCTGTTTACCACAACATCACGGTACTGGAAACAGCAAAGCCGCGAAAAGAGATTTTGAATACGGTAGCGGAGACCTTCCCGGCCTATGACGTTCTGGTCCTGTGGAGCCGGAAAGAATATGAGCTGTTCCGGCAGGCGATGCATGACTGCGGACATCGCCTCTGTACGGCGAAAGTCGTTCTGTTGGAAGAACTGCTGGGAGCAGTCGTCCGCCCCAGAAAGAGGGGCCGGGTGCCTTTTCAGCAGGTGCTGAGGGCGTTTCATGTCCAGACGACCTGGGAGACGTTTTACCAGCCGAAATACCGGGCGGGCTTTCTGCTTGAGCTGTGGGACAGGGTGAGCCAGCTTGCGGCGCAGAGCGAGGAGTGGACGCAGACAGAACTCTGCCTTAACCCCAGGACAAACACCGTCCACCTGCCGGGATGCAGTCATCTCGGCCTGACGGGCGGACAGCCCTGTACGCCGCAGGTGCTGTTGGAAGGGGCCGCTCTCTGCAGAGACTGCCAAAAGAAGAAGGCGCTGTATCTCTGGGAGATGGAGCGGCTGCACGCAATGAAGTTCCAGCCTCACGCAGGTGCTCTGGGGACGCCGCAGAATTATCCGCCGGCACCGAAGCTGTTCTACCGGGAGGGCGACCCGCAAAAGCTTTACCATGACCGTGCCTGCCTCTGCTGCAAACCGTTCCGGGAGGGGCCGGACTATCTGCAGTGGAAGCCGCTTTTCGGGAGAGCCGATGCGGCAGCCCTCGGCCTGACGGCCTGCGACCGGTGTTCACCGCTGGGCATCCGGTATGGGCAGACCCGGACGCAGATAGAGTCCTTCTGCAGCCAGAGAGGGATGCAGTGTGTGCTGCGGGATGGCGAGATCGACGTCACGACGTCCATCGGCGGGTGGCGGCTCGTCTGGAAGGGAAAAGATAAGATCTGGCTCTATCACAAGAACACCCATAGGAGCCATCTGACTGAGAGTGAGGACATCCCCGGCTATCACAGTCAGGCCATTCACAAGAAGACCATCATGGAGTATTTGGAATACATCGTCCAGCACGATCTCTACCGGAAAAACAGTCCGCTCCCGGAGACGGGGAGTGTCCCTGCCGCAAAACCGCCGGAGCCGACCCATCGGGGACACGGCCATCACCGGGACGCAAAGGGGGCAAAGCATTTCCAAAAGCACAAGACGAACAAGGTGAAGGTGAGCTCACTGGAAGAACTGCAGGCGCTGGCCCGGCAGAAAATGACCGGAGAAGAGGAATAAAGACAAACAAAAATGGGGCTGTTGCAAAATAGCTCTCTGAAAAAAATATGCACAAAACCCGGAACCTTTTCAGGGCCAAAACGGCTCAAAAAGGGTTCCGGGTTTCTGCTTTTGCACTATTTCTTTGTGCAAGTTGCTATCGCATTTTTATTTTGCAACAGCCCCATTTTTTGCATTTTATGAGGAAGGCTTACTTCATCTTGCTCTTGGCCTTCATGCGCTGCTCGTGGTTGAGGATCTGCTTGCGGATGCGCAGGTTCTCGGGAGTGACCTCCAGCAGCTCGTCCTGAGCCAGGAACTCGAGGCAGCCCTCGAGGCTCAGCTTGCTGATGGGGATGAGGCGCAGAGCATCGTCAGAGCCGGAAGCACGGGTATTGGTCAGGTGCTTGGTCTTGCAGACGTTGACATCGACGTCCTCGCCGGAAGCGGTGTAGCCGATGACCATGCCCTCGTAGACCTTCTCGCCGGCGCCCACCAGCAGAGTGCCGCGCTGCTGCGCGTTGAACAGGCCGTAGGTGACGGCCTCACCGGTCTCAAAGCTGACCAGAGAACCGGTGGAGCGGTTGGCGATCATGCCAGCCCAGACGTCATAGCCGTCGAAGATCTGGTTGATGATGCCCTCGCCGTGGGTATCGGTCAGGAACTGGTTGCGGTAGCCGAACAGGCCGCGGCTGGGCATCCGGAACTCCAGACGCACACGGTCAGAGCCCAAGGACTCCATCTGCTGCAGGATGGCCTTGCGCTGGCCCAGACCGGTCATGACGGCACCCTGATACTGGGTGGGCACGTCGATGACGACATGCTCCATGGGCTCGTAAGTCTTGCCGTCGATCACCTTGGTCAGAACGTGCGGGGGAGAGACCTGCAGCTCATAGCCTTCACGGCGCATGGTCTCGATGAGGATGGACAGATGCATCTCGCCACGGCCCATGACACGGAAGGAATCGGTGGTGGCGGAGTCCTCCACCTTCAGGGCCACGTCCTTCAGCAGCTCCTTCTGCAGACGGTCGCGGATCTGACGGCTGGTGACGAACTTGCCCTCACGGCCGGCCAGCGGGCTGTCGTTGACCGAGAAGGTCATCTCCACGGTGGGGTCGTTGATCTTGACGAAGGGCAGCGGCTCCACGTTGGAGGGGCTGCACAGGGTGTTGCCGATGGTCACGTCCGGCAGACCGGAGAATGCCACGATATCACCTGCGGTGATGTTGTCGCACGGCTGACGGCCGTTGGCCTGGAAGTCGTACAGCTTGGTCAGACGGCCGCGCATCTTCAGGTCGGGGTTGTGCCAGTCGCACACGACCACTTCCTCGCCCACCTTGGCAACACCGTTCTGGATGCGGCCGATGCCGATGCGGCCCACGAAGTCGTTGTAGTCCACAGAGGACACCAGCATCTGGAAGGGAGCCTCAGGGTCGCCCTCGGGCGGCTTGATGGTGCTCAGCAGGGTGTCGAACAGGGGGATCAGGTCGGTGCCGGGCACATCCGGGTCCAGGCTGGCGGTGCCGTCACGGCCGCAGCAGAACAGCATGGGGCAGTCCAGCTGTTCGTCGGTAGCGCCCAGGTCCATCAGCAGGTACAGCACCTCGTCGATGACTTCCTTGATGCGGGCGTCAGGGCGGTCGATCTTGTTGATGGCGACCACCAGGCTCAGGTTCTGCTGCAGAGCCTTCTGCAGCACGAAGCGGGTCTGGGGCATGCAGCCCTCAGCAGCGTCCACCAGCAGCAGAACGCCATTGACCATCTTCAGCACGCGCTCCACCTCGCCGCCGAAGTCGGCGTGGCCCGGGGTATCGACGATGTTGATCTTCACGCCCTTGTAGGTGCAGGAGCAGTTTTTGGCCAGAATGGTGATGCCGCGCTCACGCTCGATATCGCCGCTGTCCATCACGCGCTCGGCCACGGCCTGATTGTCGCGGAAAGCGCCGCTCTGACGCAGCAGGGCATCCACCAGCGTGGTCTTGCCGTGGTCAACGTGAGCGATAATGGCAACGTTGCGCAAATCGTTACGAACCATAAAAATTCAACCTCTCTATTATTTCAAACTCATAAAATACGAACGAACGTCATACAAACCTAAGTTTATAACAGAATGGGGCAGTTTGTCAAGATTGTATAAAAATTTTTTGCTCCTTTCGGCAGATTGCCCGCAAAAATCACGCCGATTTGTGCGGCGTGTACCTTTAAAATATGCTATACTGTAAGCACAGAATAAAAAGGCGCGGCTTTTTATGGCTGGCCGGCAGTTTCCAAAGCAAATGATCCGCTGGGGAGGGACCCTGCTGCCGCAGGCAGTAGGGAGGGCGCTGCTGTTGGGGCAGTGGCTGACAAGACGCGAACGCCGTTCAGGCGTGAAGCGGATGTCGGGTGCCACAACCCGGGTACATTTTGCGTGGAAACCGCCGGACGGCCGGAGAAGTTGGCCTGAATAACCGGAGGTGTTTTGGGATGAAGATCACGTTTCTGGGCGCGAACCATGAGGTCACCGGCAGTTGTACGCTGCTGGAAGCCGCGGGCCGTCGGTTCCTGATCGACTGCGGCATGGAGCAGGGCAAGAATGTCTACGAGAACCAGCCCATCCCGGTGGCACCCGGCGAGATCGACTGGGTGCTGGCTACCCATGCGCACATCGACCACACCGGTATGCTGCCGCTGCTGGTGCGCAACGGCTTCCGGGGCAAAATCTACGCCACCAACCCCACGGTGGAGCTGTGCGGTATCATGCTGCGGGACTCCGCCCACATCCAGGAGTTCGAGGCCGAGTGGAAGAACCGCAAGGCCCAGCGCTCCGGTGCCGAGCCGGTGGAGCCCATGTATACCGTGCAGGATGCCGAGGCGGCCATGAAGCTGTTCGTGGGTGTGGACTACGAAAAGCGCATTGAGTTGGCTCCGGGTATTGAGGTGCGGTTCGTGGATGTAGGCCACCTGCTGGGCTCCGCCAGCATCGAGCTGTGGATCACCGAGGGCGACACTACCACCAAGCTGGTGTTTTCCGGCGATATCGGCAACCTGGACCAGCCCATCATCAAGGACCCCGCCTATATCAGCGAGGCGGACTATGTGTTCATGGAGTCCACCTACGGCGACCGGCTGCACGGCCCGCGCCCGGATTATGTGAACGAGCTGGCTAAAATCTTGCAGCGCACCTTTGACCGGGGCGGCAATGTGGTCGTGCCCAGCTTTGCGGTGGGACGCACCCAGGAGATGCTGTATTTTTTGCGGGAGATCAAGGAAAAAGGGCTGGTCAAAGGGCACGGCAATTTCCCGGTGTACATCGACAGCCCGCTGGCCATCGAGGCCACCCGCATCTTCAAGGACACCGACCCGGACTGCTTCGACGAGCAGACCCGCGCCCTGCTGGAACAGGGCATCGACCCCATCGGGGTGCCGGGGCTGCGGGTCACCGTGACCAGTGACGAGTCCCGTATGATCAACACTGACCGCACGCCTAAGGTCATCCTGTCGGCCAGCGGCATGTGCGAGGCAGGCCGCATTCGCCATCACCTCAAGCACAACCTGTGGCGGCCGGAGTGCACCATCTTGTTCGTAGGCTATCAGGCGGTGGGCACCCTGGGCCGCACCCTCATCGAGGGCGCCACCACGGTCAAGCTGTTCGGCGAGCCCATTGAGGTGCAGGCGGAGATCTGCCAGCTCACCGGCATGTCCGGCCACGCAGACCGGGACGGACTGCTGCGCTGGGTGAACGCTTTCACCGAGAAGCCCAAGCGGGTGTTCGTGATGCACGGCGAAGATGAGGTGGAAAACATCTTCGTCGATACCCTCACAGGGCAGGGCTTCACCGCCTGCGCGCCCTACAACGGTGCGCAGTGGGCCATCGGTGCCGAGGGCGCTGTCTGCCTGCAGGAGGGCACGAAGGTACGCATTGAGCACAAGGTATCGGAGGGCCAGAACCGCGCCGCCACGGTGTTCCAGCGTCTGGTCAGCGCCGGCAAGCGCCTGCTGCGGGTCATCGAGCACAACGAGGGCGGTGCCAACAAGGATCTGGCCAAGTTCGCCGATCAGATCAACGCCCTGTGCGATAAGTGGGACAACTGAACGGCTGAACAACTGTACAGGAAAGCAAAACAGAAAAACAGGCAGTCCTGTGGTTTCATGGAATCACAGGGCTGCCTGTTTGCATGTTGAGAAAATGGAAAATGTTACAGATAGGAGACCGTTTCGGACAGGGGCTTGCGTGCAAAGTGGTTGGGGGATGGCCTTGGCACCTTCGGCGGCATAACCAAAGCCCCACGGGGGCTTTGGTTGCGGCAAGCCGCCGCCCTGCCGGAATCCCTCCGGGTCCGGATGCGGCAGCATCCCCGTTAGACATTCCTGGAGGTTGGGACCCGCGCACGAATCAACAGCCCACCGGGCTGTTGATTGCCCTGCCTGCGGCAGTGCCGTGCTGTTCGAATCCCTCCGGGTCCTGAATAAAAAGAAAACTCCGTGTCAGCAGACACGGAGTTTTGCTTTTTATGGACCTGGAGGGATTTGAACCCTTGACCTCTCGGATGCGAACCGAACGCTCTCCCAGCAATATCGCTTTTGTGCACACCTCATGCACTGCGAGAAAAGAAAAATCAACGTATATTCGTCCATATAAAATGTTCCGCCAGCCCAATGGACTTTCCTGACTGTAAGTACGACCACAAAGACGCTGATTTTCAGGATGAAGCGATTTGGGATGTAATATGGTTGGCGGACAAGTGAGCTACAGGCCCTTGAGATGTAACTCACATGGGGTTCAGATGTATCACATCCCAATTCACAATAAAATACGATATACCGTAAAAGCGCAACTTCAACTTTGAATGAATGGAAGCTGCGCTTTTTACATTTGACAACAAGTTGTAGATTGACAATAGGACTCATACACGATAAACTTTATATAGTATTATGTAGATCAGAAGGAGGCCAAACCATGAGCGTCAAGTACACTACCCCTGCCCAGCACAAGAGCAATCTCCGCAATGTGTACGGCACCTTTGCCATTGAGGGAATGACCATCAGCAAGGACACGCGCAACAACCTTGACCGCATTGGCAGCGGTCAAGCCAGCTATCAGCAAATCGTGAATGAACTGCGTGCAAAGTACGTGAAGAAGGGCTGATTATGTTCTCAAAGTATGATGTCTACACCACAGTACAGTCCATGTACTGCTACCCGGATACGGATGTTCTGATCAACAAGTTGAACATTCATGATAAAGCCGAACTCAAACAGGCCGAAGAAGAATTTACTGCAGTCAAGCAAATGGCTCTGTTGCAGGAGCCAATCAAGGGACGTTTTACCAAAACTCACCTATTTCGGATTCACCGCTTCCTTTTTGAAGATGTGTACCCCTTTGCAGGGCACATCCGCAAAGAACAAATCAGCAAGGGCGACACGATGTTCTACCTGCCAGACCTGATCGACCGAGAATTGGAGCGTGTGTTCAAAAACATTCACTCCAAGAAGCTGCTTGCCGAACAAGATGAAGAAAAGCAGATTCAAAATCTGTCGCAGACAATGGCGGAACTGAATATCATTCACCCTTTCCGTGAGGGAAATGGCCGCAGCACCCGTGAACTGATTCGCTGCATGGCATTGGAATATGGCTTGCACATCAACTGGGGCAACACCGACCGGGAAACCTTGATCAACGCCGCAATCGCTGCCGTAGACGATGATATGGCATTCTGTGATGTTCTACGGCAGTGCATCGAAAAGAAAGATACATAATAATAGTCTACGAACCAGAATGCATAATCTGTATAAAAAGCCGCTTCTTTTCATTTTGAATCGAAGCGGCTTTTTATATTAACAATTCAAGAGCACCTGTAAAACAACGAGTACAACTTTCATGAATCTTATAGTTGATAATATACGGTTGTTGTCAACTATCCTGAATTTCAACACGCTGATGAATTTTTGTAGCCACATCGGTATAGAGGTCTACATCAAAACCTTCTGCGACTTCAAAACTAACGAACAAACAATAAGGTATTGCTGTTTTTACTTTTTTACAAGCATCAGCTTTGCAGTTCACTTTGATGATAAGATCCTCATCGTTCCAGACAATTGCTTTTTCACCAACAAAAATCTCGTGCTGCAACGAGCCCTTCCGAACGGCTTGCCATTCAGTATTTAGTCGGTCAGGTACGAGACCTTTTCCATTATCATCAACGTCAAACCACAACTGTATGCCGCGATAAGCCTGTTTATTAGGAACAACAGGAGAAAGATAGGCCAATGTAACGGTTAGCTTTCTTTTCATCAATCGAGACGAAAAATCTACTGGCAGAGGTAGTCTAAAAACTTCGCCCTCATCGATTTTAACTTCTCCTAATCCGATGAGAGTTATACGTTCTTTCGTACACTCAACAACACGGTCTATATTGGGTATTCCATTCCCAAGCCATTTACTCAATTGTTTCGGTGAACTTCCCATTGCAAGGGAAAGTTTTTCAGCAATAGGTTCCCATGAAGCACCATGGGTAAGCATAGCTTTCAACAGAATAGCTGTGGATTCGGGAAGTATACCTACTCCCGTTTCTTCGAGAAACAACTGATTTAGAACATCATAACATTTCGCAGCTTCATGTGTTATTTGAGCTGCTGCATCGCTTGTTCCTGAATAGAAAGCGCAACCATCCTTACTACCAGCTTCATACGGTGCAGCGGATAAACATCCCGGTTCGCGTGTAGACGTAATCCATGTGCTTGTTCCGTCATGATTTTTTCTGATGAATTTTCTACCACCGTAATAAAACAGATCTGGAGCAATAGTTGATCGATACCCTTTTCCAATTGCAGACATTGGAGATGGCATTCCTTTATCGACCGCCCAAATGCAACGAGAATTTTCAGCGGGGCTTGTGAAATCATCGTACAATGCGCCAATTGTCAATCCGTTCAAGCTTTCAGAGGGGGAAAGTATTTTTAGATTCCATTGGTTATTATTAATGGCATCGCCAAAAACTTTGTTTCGCTGACTCATATTAAGAGCTTTTAATTCATCGAACGGCTTGTTCACAAAATCTATGATTTCAGGATGATTTCCAGCACTTATTATGAACAGAATTTTATATTTATAAGCAAGAAAATCGAGCAAACGCGCAATTGGACTCATTATCCCTGTTAGTTGACGCACAGGATCACCAATAGACAAATTGATTACTTTAGTATTTGGTGCGGTAGCTGGTGATTCTCCATCTCCTTCCATCATTCGCTTTATTGCTCGGTGAAGAGTATCAATGAGCATATGATCATCAGGGATGCCTTCTTCCATTCCCTCAAAGCAAGGCTTCGGGCGTAAAATCGGACGCACATATACAGGACTGCTAATAGGCGTATCATTTCTATTAAGATCCCCATAAATAGCAAGCGATACCATAGAAGTACCATGAATGCGATATTTACTCTCATAGTCTGTGGCATAATCATCTGGCTCATCAATAATAACACGGTTCCGAAGCAATCGATGATTTTGCATAGGCATTCCATCGAAAACAGCGACAACAGCGTCGCCCACTGGCAGCGGCGATTCCTTTGTTAGTGTACATACTTCCGAATCGTTTTCGGAGATAAATGCAGACTGGCAAACAGGCCGAAAAAACATAATGTCGTCAACCTTTGACAACTCAATTTCTTCATAGTTATTAACCAATTCTTCAATAGCTATCCTAGGAAGTTCAACCAACATACCATGATAAAATATATCACTTATTACACACTCCTGAATTATACGTCCCCCTAAAGATTGTATTTCACGAGAAATTGTATCCACTGCTATATGCCTTTTTTGAAAATCAGATCTAAAGAATAATTCGATTTCAAAAGGGACTGGAGAATTTCCGTCAAATTCCAATGATTCACGCCAATAATCTATAGCATGCGTTTCTGCAATCCTGTCCTGCGCATTCCACCTTCTTATATTTTTTATATGGGTAAAGACATCACGAAGTCCTGCAAAACCACGTTTAAATACATCGGTTTCACCATCCTGATACCTTTGCCACAGTGACAACAGCTGAGACATCGCCTGTTGGTTAGACATTATGCAATATAGTTTGCCATTTAAAAGACCTTCATCTCTTTGGCCATTTCTCGAAATCGAGTAAAAATCATCATCTGGTAAAAAAGAGTCTGTTTCAATATCAAACATCCATTCGAGACCATCTGTGTTTTTTACTGCAGTATAAAAATTATCGACTGTTCCAATTATTTCAAAAACAAGAGCAAATTCGGGATTTATCCCTGTTGGTGATTGCTGGATTTTTAGATTTTTCTGTTCAAAAGCAGCTTGGAGAACATTAAAAGACGGTTGCAATCGAGCAAATTGTCTACTGAAAGAAGGCTTCACAATTCTTGGAAATGACGGGGCTTTGCGTTCGCGATCTGCGCGTTCCGGAGACGGAAACAATATTAAAGGTCTGTCTGGCATGTTTCTACTCCTTCCTGATTTTTGTGTGCAGTAATTACTTGTGACTGCCAACTACGAATGGATTTCTCCGTGATTTCTTTTGCATTCCCATTTGGCAAACTTAAAATATATTGTCTGTAAATTGATAGTGCAAATTCTTCGGCTTCTGCATAACTTACTCCTAGTGTTTTTTTTGCTAGTGTGCTTGATTGCAAACCAAATCGAAAATCTTTCTCCTTTTCAAAGAAACGATAATATTCATCCAAATTACTTCGAGTTGGCTTCGGAATTTCTAAACGAATCTGAAATCTTCGCCAAGCCGCTTTATCAAGTAGAGTATCATGGTTTGTAGCAGCAACCACGACAACATAGCTTGGAAGCGCATCGATTTGCATTAGTAAAGAGCTTACAACACGCTTAATTTCACCTGTCTCATGGACATCGCCACGTTCTTTTCCAAGTGTTTCAAATTCATCAAAGAACAGAACGCATTCTCTTGTTTTAGCATATTCAAATAATTTAGAAAGCCTTGATGCGGTTTCTCCGAGGTAAGAACCAATAATTCCTTCATATCTAACTGTAAGCAATGGAACCATTAGAGATTCAGCTATTGCCTCGGCTAGTGAAGTCTTTCCATTTCCGGGAGGGCCAATTAGTAATAACTTGTTTCGCGGCTCAATACCATAGGATTGCAATAAATCAGAACGATTTTGCTCGTTAATTAAATCTCGGCAAGCCGTTTTAACATATTCTGGCAGAATCAGATGCTCCATTCTTTTTCGCGGGATTTTTTCAGAAAAAAGCAGTTGTTCATTTATATTTCCGCGAACAATAGAGGGTGCGCTTGTACTTTCCCTTGCGATTGGTCTGCGAGAGTTTTTTAATAACTCATCAATCTTTGTTGCAAGAACTGTATGCTGTTTCGCACGTTCCTCAGCGCATAAAGCTTCTGCTGCTTTTCTAAAACTCGTGGGATCATTAATTAATCCATATTTCACCAATTCACATAGCAAATCTGCTCTTGCCATAATTGAATACCTCCTAAAATTTCCAATAATTCATAATTGGCAAGCGGCATTACAGCAGGCCATTAGGAATATCAATGAAATTATTCTCACAAAAATCAAGAAAACTTTTGGTTGCCAGATTACTTGGTATAACGTGACCATTTTCCCAACGGTTAATTGTCGAGTAGCTTACGTTAATCGCGGCAGCTAATTGTTTTTGACTCAAGTTGAGATTCTTGCGTACAGAAATAACAAATTCAGAAAATGTCACAATCGGTCCTCCAGATATAGCATATGCTATATTATATCTACTGTTATAGTATAGCATGTGCTATACTTCTTTACAATAGAGATAATATAAACTTTTAGGGCCTATTGATGATTTATAAAAAAGGAGGATGCCAATGGATAAAGACTTTATGCTGAACTACTACGACAAAATGGTACGTCCGACATGGACAGAGCTGATGAAAACACCTCGCTACCAGCGGGCTGCCTGTGAGCGCGACAAAATTGAACGTGAGTTCCGGCGGCTGTTGGATGAAAAACTGGGGCGGAAATATCTTGAACTGGACGATGCACTGTTCCGGGTGATGGACGACATCGCAGAAGCCATGTATATGAAAGGTGCCGCAGACCGTGAGTTGATGATTCGTTAATACCATGAGCTACGACTACTTCTATGGTCAGTCGGGCGAGTTGTTCTCCTATTTCCGCATTCCCAAGGCACTGTTCCAAGACCACCGTTTCCGGCAGCTCTCCACCGATGCCCGGACGCTGTACGGCATCCTGCTGGACCGCATGAGCCTGTCCGCAAAGAATGGCTGGCTGGACGAGCAGGGGCGGGTGTATATCATCTACACTGTCCGGGAAGTGCAGGAATCCCTCTGCTGCGCCGAACACAAGGCGGTCAAACTGTTCCGGGAACTGGAACAGCTCGACCTCATCGAGCGCAAACGCCGTGGTCTGGGCAGACCCAGCCTGATCTACGTCAAGGACTTTTCCTCTGGCTTGCCCAAAGCGCAAGTACAGAATTGCCCAAACAGCAATTCAGGCGTTGCCGAAAGTGCAATTCTGGAACAGCCAAAACCGCAAGCAAATAAGACTGATAAGAATAAAACAGAGTGGAACGATCCTGACCTTCTCTATTCCGGGGGCATCCGGGAACAGCTTGAGGATTATTTTTATCAGGTGTTGGAGGTAGATCTCCTGCTCCGGCTCTGCCCGGACGAGGAGGACACCATCTATCAGATCGTAGATTTGCTTGTGGATACCTGTTCCACCAAACGCAAGATGTTGCGGATTGCCGGAGATGACAAGCCTGCCGAGGTGGTACGTAGCCGGTTTATGAAACTGAACGCCGACCACATCCGCTTCGTGCTGGATTCGCTGGCAGAAAACACCGCCCCGGTGCGGAACATGAAGCAGTATCTGCTGGCAATGCTCTACAATGCGCCCACGACCATGAACCTCTACTATCAGAACAAGACGAACCACGACTTTGCACGCGGTTCATCGAAAGCGGGGTGATGTTATCGCAAAGAAAGCTACGATTATCGCAGTCACCAATCAAAAAGGCGGTGTGGGAAAAAGCACCACCTGTGAAAATCTAGGCATCGGGCTGGCAATGGAGGGCAAGAAAGTCCTGTTGGTGGACACCGACCCACAGGGCAGCTTGACCATTAGCATGGGATGGCAACAGCCCGATGAACTGCCCACTACCCTCTCTACCCTGATGCAAAAAGCCATGAACGACCAGCCCATCCAGCCCGGTGAGGGCATTCTGCACCATGCGGAGGGCGTTGACCTGATTCCGGCGAACATCGAACTGGCAGGGCTGGAAGTTACCCTCGTGAACAGTATGAACCGGGAAAAGATGCTGAAACAGGTGCTGGACAGTGCCAAGCGGGAGTACGATTTTATTCTGCTGGACTGTATGCCCTCGCTGGGGATGCTGACGATCAATGCACTGGCGGCGGCAGACGCTGCTTTGATTCCTGTGCAGGCGCAGTACCTGTCTGCCAAAGGTCTGGAACAGCTTTTGCAGACTGTGCAGAAGGTTCGGCGGCAGATCAACCCGAAGCTGAAAATCGAGGGTATCTTGCTGACCATGACCGACAGCCGCACCAACTACGGAAAACAGATCAGCAATCTGATCCGGCAGGCATACGGAAAACACCTGAAGGTGTTTGAGCAGAGCATTCCCCGTTCCGTCCGTGCGGCAGAAACCAGTGCGGCAGGCAAAAGCATCTTTGCCTATGACCCCAAAGGCAAGGTGGCAGAAGCCTACAAATCTCTTGCAAAGGAGGTGCAGGCGGATGCCAATCGACAGCGGAAACTTAGCTCTGAAAGGGCTAGATAACCTGTTTTCCACCGAGGAAAACCGACAGGAGGAACAGCGGGAGCAGGTACAGCAGATTCCCATTGATGCGCTGCACCCCTTCACCAACCACCCTTTCAAAGTGCTGGACGATGAAGCCATGACCCGGACGGTGGAGAGCATCGCACAGTACGGTGTGCTGGCTCCGCTGATCGCCCGCCCTCGCCCAGACGGTGACGGCTATGAGATCATCTCCGGGCACCGCCGCCAGTATGCGGCTAAACTTGCCGGGCTGGACACCCTGCCGGTCATTGTGCGGCAGATGTCGGACGATGCTGCTGTGATATTGATGGTGGATTCCAATTTGCAGCGTGAACACATCCTGCCCAGTGAACGGGCTTTCGCCTACAAAATGAAGCTGGAAGCTCTAAAAAATCAAGGTGCTAGGTCAGATTTAACTTCGCCGCAAGTTGCGGCGAAGTTCCGCAGCGATGATGCGGTCGCAAAAGACCAAGGCATAAGTGGCGATACTGTTCGACGCTATATCCGCCTGACCAACCTTGTCCCGGAACTGCTGGACATGGTGGACGAAAAGAAAATTGCCTTTAATCCCGCTGTGGAGCTGTCCTATCTGGACGAA